>ERZ779861.179-NODE-179-length-100426-cov-16.046896_pt1 | contig 100426 bp, 98 predicted proteins | sample MGYA00511558_ERZ779861 | MGnify/ENA primary metagenome ERZ779861 (study PRJEB29588, sample SAMEA2163432) | human gut metagenome | biome: human gut; feature: human-associated habitat; material: faeces | place: Denmark | collected 2008/2010 ...
TTTTCTTAAATGTATCTGAATCAACTACAACGATCTTACCGTAAAAGGCTAATCTTGCACCGAGAGTCGTCCACGAACTCGAGGAAGCACCATGAGCCGCAGCCAGGAAGACCCCGCACAGAGAACCACTACCCGAATCACCCGACCGTAGGAAGATTCTATTTCCTGTTGGATTAAACCAACTATAGTCGGAATAGTAAGTAGTTTCAGATCCACCATGTGCTGTAGGAACTACATCACCATATTTACCTTGAGCTATGGCTTTAGTCCATCCAAAATATGCTGCTGTTGCAGCTGGATTAGGTTCATATCCTACAACTCTAATGTTAGTAGCACCTGCTGCTTCAAGCTCTGCTACATCCTTATCTGGGAATGAACCTCCGTCATATACAACGTATTTACCTTTTAAAATGTTTATTCCTTGTACAAACTCCCACTTACTGTAATAGCAGTCTTCAAGTCCTAGGAAGTTAGTTGAATAGTATGATGTATCATTTGTAGTAGCCTTTTTACCATCTCTATTACCCAATGTAATAGTTGCTCCAGTAATTCCATAATTATATCTTTTGGTTCCACCAGAACAAGGTATTGCTGAATTAGAAGTACTGATGTTAGTGGTCTTATAGTAAGCACAAAACATTCTAGCTATAGTAGCATGAGATCTATAATCTCCAATACTCCATAAAGGACCATTTGACTTAGCTTGAGATACAAATGTAGCCATTGTTTGTGAAGCAGTAGACGCTACACCCCATACAGACATTAAAGTTCCATCAGTATTAGTATAAGCCTCAAAAGTACTTAACAACATTTCAGGTTCTTCGATATAATCCATATCAATTTGTTGTTCAGAAATATAAGTTCTCCAAATGCCAGGTGATCTTTCAACAGTTTTATGATAGTATTTTGGGAAATACACCATTCTATTTTCTTTTCTAGAAAGGTCAATATCAATAGCAGAACCATCGGGCCAATTAGCACTATTTTCTTCATTACAATAACTAATTAATGCAGCATCATCTCCATATGGTTTAGCAATACATCTCTTAAACTTACTTCTTAGTGATTCAATTACATTTCTATTACCACCTGTCAAACACGTTGTAGATGAAGCGTTTTCATTGTTTTCATACCAATATGCTAGAGTATCTTCTAGATTAGAAGTATCTACTAATGTTTTATAATACCAGGTTCCATTATAAGAACCAAATAATATGGAACTTTTATTAATTAAATTTACTTGACCTGAACAATATTTTGGTAATCCTGTTGTGTTATCTTTTCCATCATTAGCATAAAGACCCAAAACACACCACCCCGAGACAGCAGGAGTAATTTCTCCTTGTAGCAATACATGGGAAGTTTCACCAGTATAATTGTTTATTGCCCATTTACATAATGCAATCAAAAAATCCTCTGTCGGATAGCCAACTGTCTCATAATCTGATCTTAATAAACCCTGACTTATTAAATCAGTTATTTTTGGAAAATTAATATATAATGCAAGATTACCATTTTTATATCCAGCATGATAACCATCTAGCAAATCAGCATCTAGTCCACTACCTGCACCATCATTACCAGCATGCCATACTTTTCCGTCTACACCATTCGTTAAGTATTTTAATTCTCCATCATTTGCAATGTGAAATCTACTAGAGGATCCATAATTGTACATACTTGTACCGTGAGTATTGTGATAACCAAATGAACCTTTATTGTTATCATCAATATCCATACGAACAAATATTTCATCATTTTCTGGAGTATCACTAGTTTCTTTAGCTAAACGTAAAGTAAAGCCTGTACTTGCTGGCGTTTTTATGTTTAATCTGCCACTCATAGTATCACCAGTCTTTTTCACATATCTAGCATCACTAGTATCTTGTGTCATTGCTGTGATACCTTTAGCAAAAGCTATTTTTGTACCATTCTTAGTAACTGTAGTAATTACATTACCTGTACCGGTTACTTCAATTGTCTCAAGTTTGTTTGCTTTTATGTTGGTAATGTCCTGAGTAATTGTAGAATCATCGTAATTACTCAACCCATCAAGCTTAGTCTTATCAGCAGCAGACATTACACCTGCAGTAGTACCGGTAGCTTTGTTAATAGTGAGTACTTGATTGGAATTATTATCTGTAACAGGATCTTTAATATTCAACGTAATAGCAGCATTATTTGCATCTTGTGCAAAACTACCACTAGTTACATAACTATTAAGATTGTTTACTTTATTCTTATCAGCATTACTGTAGTCATTAGTAGATAAATCTTTTCCCTCTACTTGATGAACGAATCTTGCATCAGCATCTACTTTACTATAACCATCAAATGTAAAGTCATAATCTTCATCAGTATCCATCCAGATGATTTCATTGTTGGTAGGTTCATCTGGACTAATTGCAATGTCTTCTGGTATAGTTACATTTTTATCTACAACATTCAAAAGTACTCTTTTAGTAATGGTTTCAATCTTATTGACTTGTGCACCTGCTTCAATACCTTGTAACTTTGCAAAATCTTCTTTGGACATCAAACCATTAGCAGTTAATGAAGATAATTCAGCAGTACCTCCTAATGCATCCCAACCTTCACTTGTCCATGCGTAGTTAGTATCGTTCTTACGAACATTCCATACATCACCAATCACATTACCTTCAGTAGGTAAATCTTCTACACTATCTACAGATCCCTTAAAGATATACACAGAAGTAAATTTACTATCTACTTGGGATTTATTATAGTAGTTGTTAGCAAGATCATCTGCTACTACCTTTATGCTAGCATCAGTTTGATCCTTAGTATAGTACCTAGTATCATGAGTATGAGTAGTTACTTCACCTACTAATACAGCTTCAATAGCTGCTTTACTAAGTTCAGCATCTTTACCGGGTTCTCCTTGAGGTCCTTGGAATCTACCCATATTAACCCATTCTGTACCATTCCAAAAGTATAAGTCTGTACCAACAATATAAGAATCACTGAGCTGAGGATCTACTATATTACCTAACTCATCTGGGCTATTGAGTCTACCTTTTAAGATGATGCCTGAAGATGGCCAACCTGTATTTACATATACATCATTGACTTCATCCCAAAGATACCAATAACCATCTTCTCCTACTTTGGGTGGATTGTCTGCATATTCCTTAGCTCTTGCTGCTTGAGTATTAGCATTGTTAGCAGCAGTAGTAGCATTTGTAGTAGCCTGTTGTGCAGCTGTTTTAGCCTCATTTACGGCAGTTATAGCGTCAGCTGTATTCTTTTCCCTTGCAGCCTCTTGAGTCTCTCTAACAGCCTCATTTGCCTGTCTAGTGGCTTCATTTGATATCCTTTCCTGTTCTGCTGTATCACGAGCTGTTTCTGCTTCTACACGCTTAGTTTCTTCCTCCTTTCTAGAAGTTTCGGCAGTTACTCTTTCACTTTCAGATGCAACTCTAATTGCTTCATTAGCTATACGTTCTTTTTCTTTAGTGTTACGTTCACTTTCAGAATTTGCTCTTAATTGCTCTGCTGCTGCTCTTGCACCTTCAGCTGTTACACGATCTGATTCTGCATTAACCCTACTAGACTCTGCTTCTTTTCTAGAGGTCTCTGCTGCAATACGAGCATTCTCAGCAGTTACTCTTTTAGTCTCTTCTGCTTTCCTACTATCTTCATTGGAGATGCGTGTATTTTCATTGCTTACTCTGGTATTTTCAGCATTAACTCTACCTTGTTCTGCAGTAACACGTAATGCTTCTGCTTCCTTAACAGCTTGTTCAGTAGCTTCTACTTGAGCTTTAGCATCTAAGGCTTCTGCTGCTGCATCTAATGCAGGTTGTTTTAATGATTGAACCCACTCTGCTTCAGTACCTACAAAACCATGTTGTACTGCAACTTCATATGCTGACCAACCTTGAATACCTTGCATACCAGATAAGTCAACAATAAACTTCCAACCATTCTGAGTCTTTAAGTAAACTTTAGCATCATCAGGATCTTCTACATCATTAGCATTAATAATTACATATTCACCTAACTTTACATCAGCAGTACCCCAGTCAGCTTCCATTGCTTCTATTGAAGGATATTCCTTCTTGTAAGTGAAAGCATCACCAATAGCAGATATACCAGTATTAACATATTGTTTAGTGTCGTAGTTATAGATCCACCAATCATTATCTACAATCTTTGGTGGATTACTAGCAATCTCTTCAGCTTTATCAGTAGCAGCTATAGCATCGTCAACTATACCTTCAATTTCTTCTACAGCTTGATTGGCTTTATCTGCAGCTTCATTTGCTTTGTTAGCTGCATCTAGTGCAGCAATAGCTGCATCTTCAGATGCTTTGCTTAAACTATCAATCCAATCTTGTTCACTACCTTCGAAACCTAATTTAACTGCAATATCATAAGCACTAAGACCACGAGCTTCTATACCTGTATCTACATATACTTTGTTGATAGGATCATAAGTAAACCAATGATCATTCTCACCTATATATGGAGTCTCTGCAGTAGCTTTTACTCCAGTATCTCTATTGTCTACCCACCAGTTGCCATTAGAACCAATAAATGGTGGTACATAGTCATCTTTGCTTACATCAAAGAGTACAACCCATTTTTCTATATCACGATTGTAAACTTTAATTATTCTACCTTTTGAATCTGCTCCCAAGTCAACCCAGTACCCAACCTGATCTGGATTGGGTACGGTTATACTTGCAAACCATTCATAATATACATTATTCTTAATCATTATTCTTCAATTGTATAATTGATTAAATATTCTATTGTATTTATACTGGATTCAGTTACCCATCCGTTTGCATCATTTCCTGCTGCCAATAATTTAAGAAACTCTATTTCGTCTAAAGATATATCGTATGATATATCCCTATTTGAATTACTACTTCCAATATTACTGATAGATATTATATTTCTATCATTTATTCTTATATCATAGCTTTTAAGATCTTCTTCTGAAAATTGTAACTTGTTTTTCAATGAACGAATTAATTTAATTTGTTCTACAGTTCCAGTTTGTGGTAATAAAGCATATAATATAATCAATCTATCTATATCTGATAATTTCATATTTTTAATTTTAACCTATTCTAACATATCCATTAGTATCTCTCCATAAATAACCACTTCCAGGTGAACTTGATGGTAATTCCAGATAAACAGATGCATTATTTTTACCAGCTGCTAAATTGATAGAAGTTCGTGCACTATTTGTAAGAGTTAAACTTGTTGAACTTAAATAAGCTCGTCCTATTACCGTAGTTTTATTATAACTATACAGTGTTAGTGCAGAATTACTAGAATCAGAAGTAAATGTATCTGATCCTAATATAAATAAATTGTTTCCGTTAGAATTGTACGATCTAACTCTTGGTCCATATGTAGAGTCTTGATAAATAGAAAGTTTACCTGTTGCACTACTTGTACTAAATGAGCCGACAGCAGTAATATTGTTCGCTGTTAAACTACCGCTTTGGTATACCCTGAATGGTGCCCAATATCTATTGCCAGTAGACGTGCCATCATCAAAAGGTTTCCCAGCCCAAAATCTAACTTGACTATCATCCGTACCTTGCCCAGTCATTCCGGCATTCGCTGATACTACTCCATTTCCAACAGTGATAGTACCGCCACCAAAAATTTTTAGTGCAGCTGTTCTACTAGGTTTTCCATCTTTAGATGCATCTTGACCAAATGACATAATTGGATAACCAGCGTTATCAGAAGTCAAACGTCCATCTATAAAAAATCTACCAGATTGAGCTTGAATACAAGTATTATAAAAATCCATTCCAGCTATTGTTGCTTTTTCTGCAAACAACAATCCAGTTGCTACAGATTCAAAACTAGATCCAAATACTTCCCAATATCCGGTATCAGTAGGATAAACGTTATGAAATGAACCCCAATTTCTTCTAGAATCTGCGACCATATAATATTTTCCGTTATATTTAACGGTGTCTCTTACATCTGGATTTACTGTCCATGCATAATATTTATTATAATCAAATTCTCCACGATAACTTAAAGATGGTCCATTCCAACCATCAGCACCAGAAGAACCCTTATCACCTTTGTCTCCTTTGTCTCCTTTATCACCCTTTTCACCATCTTTTCCAGAGAATTTCATAGGATCTGTCCAATAACCACCAATACTTTCATCGTATACAATCTTTTTGGTCACTGTGTCATAGCTACCAGTACTTATCCAAGTAGTAGCTGATGTACTATATGTAGCATCAGGATACCAGTCATAACCGTTACTGGTTGCTCCAGAGGCAGATGGTCTGAATGTGAGTGATGGTCTATTAGGCTTACGCCCGTCAGTATTACAGTATATAGGTACCGGACTAGTACCCGGATTACCAGGAGTACCAGATCTAGCTTTTGATAATACGAAATCAACTGAATCTACAACTGCACCACCTGTTGCTGGAGTAACAAAATCAACTCGCCATAATGCATAATCACTATCAAGTTTGGTACATTTGATAGTTTGTATGCTTTGTGTGTAGGAAATCGTACCTTCACCTGTTTGTAATGTAGTTATTAATTTAAAATCAGTTATTTCTTGTGAACCATATTTCAACCTTGCTTGAGTAGTAGCTGTATCGTAACTAGACACTACACCAGCAGAATCAGCAGGAATAGATGCATTTTCATTAGTAAGTATACCTCTATATACATTCTCACCATCTCTTACGTTATTAACAGTCATAAAATCTGAATATGTAATACCATCCCCAAATACTTCACATTTAAAACTAATTTCATCTTTTTTGGTACTTGTAAAGTAAATTCCATTGTAAGAAACTACAAGACTTGCACTTGTTTCATTAGGTAATAATTGCCAATCATATGTTCCAGCTATTGCCCAATACCATTTAAATGTAGGCGATAGTAAATTAAAAGTGTCTGTAGTAAGAGTGATAGTAGTTGGATTTGGTACAGATTCCCCAGAGGCATAATGAAAGAACTGTTCTCCAGTCATTGTAACATATATTGCATCTTCACCATTAAACCCATCTTCACCATTTGCGGTTTTGTTTATATACCAACTTTTAGTAACTATGACTCCATCTTCCATAGTAATGTGAAGATTTACAGTTACACTTACTGAAGATATAGAAGTTAGTGTAATTTTGTTTCCTTCTACTTTAACTGTTGCAATACCTTCTTTAATGTCTGTTAGTATACTTTTAATATTAATGGGGGTGATTCCACGATATGCGTATACTTCAGTAGATATTGTGCTAAGATCTACTAATGGTGTCACACCATCAGATGCAAAAGGTATTGAAACAGTACCATTAGTTAAATCAATATAATAGGCATCCAAACCCTCAGCACCATTTGATAATTTTGCTAATTGTACATCATCATAATATTTAGTACCATCGGAATGCGTTACAGTACACCTTAACGTCAAAGTACGAGAGTTTGTAGGCATTGATGTATATGGGAAATCAATTGAACTTTGATGTGATATAATTGTATTAGAACCATCTCGATATGTCCATTCATACACTGGTGTTTCTATACCATAAACATTCGCGGTTAAATGAATACTAGTAGGTTCTGGAGTACCTGAAAAATCAGGTGTTTGGAATAAAAACAATCTGTCTCCAACAATTTCTACCCATTTAGCTACATCATCTCCAGACTTACCATCATCTCCTTTTGAAACTTGTTTCTGCCATTCATCATCTGTTTCACTAGGTTCGTCTTTAGTACCATTAGGATTCATACAAATCCATAAACTGCCTTTATGAGTTACTTGATCATAATAGAAATAAGTATTTCCAGCTACCCATACACCTTTATATACAGGTACTCTAACTATATCTTTTCCAGATGTTTGTGATATAGTTCCTATAAATTTAGTTTCATTTCCACCAATAACTACTCTTTCTCTAGTAAGACCATCTTCATCTGCCAATGAAAATGTATCTATATTTTTATAGAATGATATTCTGGGAGCATTTTCACCTTTAGCACTAATAAAGATTGCATTACGTCTCTCATCCATTTGTAAATTGTAATCTGGATCAGATTCGTACATATGACCTAATTGCAATATTTCATCATCTGCTTCTGGTTTTCCACTACCGGGTTCGCATACATCTTTAGATAAATAAATACAGTCTGTTCCTGTAGCATTAACTTTACGCCAGTATCTCTTTACATTGTGTCCATCAAATTTTTGGCATATTGCTAAATCATTAGCTATGAATTGATTATGTTTAGTTCCATCTTCTGTATCAAAATAACATTTATAAGAGTCTGCTAATTCTTCTACTTTGACACACTTCATGTCAGCAACAGTAACAAGAATATCCCCACCAACAGCTTTGATTTCATTTACTGTAAGTTCATTAACTGTCATGTTACCTCTTACAAATAAATTATCCAATTCTAAGTTCCACTTAGATCCAAGAGGATATAAGCTAGCTCCAACTCCATCCCAACCTTGTCTAAATGTTTTACCACCTTGCCAACCAGTTATATAATCTATTCTTCCATCAACCTCATCACCATGTTTATTGATGTAGTCTTCTGCTACCTTTGCAGAAGTATACAAAAAATAATCACTAGGTGGTGTACTTTCTCCACGTTTAATAACTGGTAAAGAACCAGAACTACTTGCAACTGCTTCTACTTGATTCTCAAGTTTAGATAATGCTTGATTTAATGTATCTGTAGTAGTTAATGGGGCCGCACTACTACCTTTATAATAACCAGATAGTGGGAATATAGTTGCTGTACTTTGGGTATGATAGCCTGGAGCAGATCCACTACCTCCACCATTTGCAATAAGTTCAGATAATGCTGTAATAGTATTCTCAGCTACAGTAAGTCTATTGAGAGCATCCTGTAATTGTTGTAATGTAGATCTATTATCAATATCATCTATCCACTCTTGCATAGTACCACCAATCTCTGACATATCGGTGTCATGCTTAGTATCTAAAGTAATGATCTTATTATTCAATACATCATAGTAACTAGTAATAGCACTATTAAGATTAGTAGTTACACTAGTATCTCCTTCTACTATCTTATTACTAAGATCTTTATAATTATCATTTACTTTAGTATCTAGTATCTCAACATCTTCTTCTACAGCATCTACTCTCTCATTAGTAGCAAATGTACCTGATAGTGATGTAGTAAAACTTCCACTAGTAATATTTTTATTACTACCATCTTGTACAAGGGTAATGAGGTCTTGCTCTTGCAGTTTAGTTGTTAGTTCAAATTGTGATATCTTTTTATTCATATTACTCTTGGATTATGTGTTTCTCTGTCTCTGTTAAAATACAGTCAGGTTTAATATTTTTCTCAGGATAAAAATTAATTTTCTTTTTAAGACAATTTATATAATTATTAAGCTTCTTTAGAACTTTTGTCTTTTCTTCTGATGTTAATTTTTTATCTGCATTTACTTGTTTCACAAGCTCATCAAAATGAGAGATTAATACTAAGTTTTCAATAGACACTCTATCCAATTTCACATTATATTTAGTAGAATCATTTACTAATTTTCCTACTTTATTTACATAATTGACAGTATCCATTTTCACAAGTTTTAGTATTAATGTTACAATTACACGTAGTCATATCTAACAAGCTCAACATCTCATCGTAATATTGCTCAGCATCTTCAGTTAATCCTAGAGTAGTAGCATTATCATAAAGCGTTTTCTTAAACAGAAACATCATTATTTTATCTTTCATTTTGTTATCTAGGCAATTGTGGCAATACGTAGTTAACAGTTTTATTTCTGCATAATACAATGATTCATTCATTTCCATATCAATCGTATATAAATAAAAAGGGGAAAGGGATATTACTCCCAATCCCCTTTTTGGTTTGAATTATATTTTTTGATTAAGCAACTTCTACAAAAGCTTTTAAAGCTGTCATAAATGCAGAGTCTTCAAGTTCACCAGCATTTACATACAATTCACAAGCTAATGGAGTTGTTTTGATGTATTGATTATCATCACTAAGATATTTGTTATCCCATTCGATAGACAATGTATCGTAAGTAGCACTTAAATCAGCTTTCAATTCAGGAGCAATGTACGGATAGATACCGTTTGCACGATGAGTAATACCTCTGTAACCAAGAGCTGCATTTTCACGATCACGAACAATCTTCGGATTACCTTTACCAGGAGTACCTTGAGTCTTAGCAATCGTTAAATTAGCAATAGGATACATTACATTACTCAACAAACCAGAAGGAATAGTTTTCCACATAAACGCTTCTACAGAAACCTGAGAATAGTTTGAATCCAACATGATGCCTTCATTGTATGGCATTTCTTTTGCATTCAAAGTAAGTACAGCAGCTGTACTAGTTGCTACTACTCTAGCTTCTTTATGTTTGTTGATCTTGTTTTTAAAAGCCGTAATTAAATCTGTTGCACTAGTACTCTTTGCAATAACTTCATAAGTATGAGTAAATTGTCCTGGTGCTTCATAAATGTCAGTGTATACTAAACGTAATACATAACGATGTCCAACTTCTGGAGCAACATCAGTAGCAGTAATTACAATTTTATCCTCAGCTGCAGCTACATATTCACTAAATACCATGTTAGGTTTAGAACCCTTCATGATCGGCATTGAAAAACGAATAATTGATTTTGTAGACTTTTCACCTTTTACATTATAAACATCTTCTTTACCTTCGCAAACACCGATGTATAATGAACTAGCAGCTTTTGCTCCGTTTGCATCTTTTACAATTGCTCTATTTTGATCAAATAATGCAATCTGACCTTCTGTCAATGCATCTACTGTCGTATAAGATGCAGGTGCATCAGTACCAATAAGTACCGTATTCACATGATTAAGCATAATTTTTATTTTTATTTTTGTTAAACTTTAATTAGACGTCTAGCTTAACATTTTGATTAGTTCTTCTACTTTCGTGTTTCAGATTTCCTCGTCAAACTAAACTATTTCGTATAATCATTCCATTGTACTAACTTCGTTCATATACGATTGATATCTTGGATTAGCCTTATTTTCCAAATACAACTCTACCGCTAACTTAACTATCTCATTATGAGTTGCAGCTGGCATATCTGTATACTCATCAAATGGAGCATCAGTAAGACTAATCCTTTTAGGAGTTCTCAAGTAAGTGAGAATATAATTTCTTATGTTGTAATTACCATCTGTGTACAAATGGATTTCATTTCCTTCATACAATCTTAATGGTCTAGCAGATCTACCATGTAATCTATATTCTGACAAAGTGTTTTGTCTTTGTCTATCTATATTTTCTACTGTGGCTTCTAACACATCTGTATTTTTAGTTCTTGGTTGACCACTTGGACCCACAGGCCAACAATGATCATAACTAAATATTACAGCAGTTTCTCCTACAGTAAACATATAATCATCTGGTAGAGTAACTGAATATTCTTCTGGATATGTAGTGAATTGATAAGACTTTCTAGTAACTAATGTACGCAGGTCATCTATTCTTTTTTGATCTTGTTCGAATCCAGTTTGCTTAAAATTGATACCGGAGTATCTAGTTTTAATAAATTTATCTAACCCAGCCATTAACCAATACTCAATATCTGAAGTAGTAGGTTTTGTTAGATTATTGTCTAATTGATCTATCTCTAATTCAAAAGCGGTTTGTAACTCAATATACTTCATTATTGTTGATCATTTGGTTGTTTTACTTGTAATCTATATTTACCTTCAGTAATAAACATATTAACTGCTAAATCTACAATTTCACTATGAATTGATTCTGGTAGTTCACATTTACTAGCCCCATTAGTAGTATTGAATCTTAATGGTTTCCTGTAGTAAGTCAATGTAACATTACCTAATGTAGTATATGAATCCACTGCTACTTCTATATAATTATATTTAGTAGTAGGATCTGATACTAATGCAACAGCAGGTTGTCTAATAATAGGGGTATTGTATGCTGTTTTAATAAACTTACCAAGATCTCTATACTTGACCAATTGATTATCTACCCTAACAAAATCCTTGTATTGTTTATATGTACCTTTTACTTTACTAAAGGAATGTACATATAAGAAATATTCTTCAGTAGATACATATGGTAATCTGTATCTTGTAAAACCATTAAGAGTAGTACCTGTTGCGGTTAACTCTTTTTCTACTAATAAACTCTTAATAGAATCTGTATTTCTAGTATGTATGTTGGTTTCAGTTTCCATCTGATCATCACCAACATAGTTCATCATTACATATCTATCTTGAGCTTCATTTAGTATCGAAAATATAAGATCAGAATTAGGCTTTTGGTCTATAGTAAGAGTAGGATCTATTAATTGTATCCTGCGCTCAAATTCCATTTGCATATTTTTTGCGTCCATCTATACCTCCTATTCTGATAATTGTGCTACGTACTGTGGATGTGTTTGAGTTCTTGGAGATTCAATATTCTCAATTGCCATGTCAGCAGCTAGTTTAACTACTTCATATTGCATATACTCTGGAATTTCGTCTAGAGTAGACGTAATATCTTGATTATTAATCTTTCTCGGATATGCTAAATAAGTAATATCTATAGTATAGGGACCTACCATAAGATCCCTATCTATAAATACTATTAACTTATTATCCTCTAGTATTGCTACAGGTTCCTCGATCCAAGGTTTGTTGTTGTAAGTTTCTAAGAATTTAGTAGCTTGTTCATGACTAATAAGTTTTATTGTAGCTATCTTATTACTACCAAAATGTAAAATTCCTTCTAAGAAGTACATACGTTTCTCCTGAGTATCACTACCATAAGTAATGCTGGATTTGAAATTATTCATAGTTAGTCTATTACTTATAGGTTCACTTAGTAAAGACAATCCTTTATCAGTTTTTACTAAACCCTCTAAATCTGCTACTCTTTTTATATTACCTTCAAATGGTATTCTAAGAGTATTATTACCAGTAGCTTTAGTAGCTATCTTACTTAGATATGCTGTATACAACCAATAATCAATTTCCTCAGGCAAAAAAGATGGACAACCAGATATGCCAATATTAACGGCATTCTTGTCCGCTTCAATCTTAAATGCTATATGTGCTTCTAATACTGTCATGTTTACTTTTACTTAGATTCTATTTCTTGAAGTATAGTCATTTTGATGTCCTGATTCTTTTTATCATTCAATGAAGCAATTGCATCTTCCAAACTTCTACCAATAATGTCAGTACCATAGTAGTAGATGTTTTTAGACTTGCGAATTACATTCTTTGAAATAGCTGCTTCAATGATATATTGAGTATCTCTTACTTTGTTGTTTACCCAAATCAAGAAGAACTTATCAGGATTATTTTCAATAAGATCAAATAAACTACTTTCAACTAGCTCATTACTGATATTATCAGTCTTGTGACCATATAAGCGTAAACATTTGCGCATTTCCTCAATTGACATCTTATTAAATTCAGAGAATGCCTCACGTTTAGCTTTATTTCTTTTGTTAGCTTCTTCAGCTTCAATTTCTTTATTTACAAGAACATAATCATGAGTAGGCTTAAGATTATTGATTCCATTTGCTACTCTTTTGTGTCCTTTTAAAAATAAATATGCAAGTTCATCTTCAGGCCTTTCTGTATGTAAAACTTTATCTCTTGCGCCTAAACCGATTGCATATGTTTTCCAGAATCCACTTTGTGGAGATAAATGTCCTTCTTCATATCCCATTTCTTTCTCCAAACGTCTAGCATCTTCTGGGGTTAAACCAGTATATCTATTACCAGATCTTGTCCAGTAAGTACTGATATAATCTTTACAATTCTTATACTTAGCTATTCCAGCCCATGGATTTGTACGGGCGAATTTTAATATTATATCCATAGTATTTATTATTCTTTATATTTCCAGATATATTTTATCTTTTTCAAAAACTTAGGATCTTTCAATTTTTCATCATTACTACCATTACAGTATTTAGTTATTGTATTTGCACAAATTCCAGTCTGTTTTACTGCTTCTGATATACTATGAAACTCCGCAATAAACACATTGTCTTTAGTATATTGTATTACGGCTTTCGGAGCAATTTTAGAACCAAATTCTTTTCCAGCTCTTTTCAAGTTTGCTTTTCTTTTAAGGAAGTTTTCAGATACTGTTCTTACTCTAGTTTTTGGTTTCCAGTCTGTAGGATCTATTTCTAAAGGCATTGATGGATAATCTTTTTTATAAACCCATATATACGGATTTACTTTGGAATAGGTTTTTATATCTTTACGTATTACTCGCAATATAGAAGCTTTTGAAATCTTAGATTTTTCTTCTGCCTCTGTTACACTTTTGTATTCGCAAATAAATTTACCATTTAACGAATACTGTAGTACGGGGTTATAAAATTTAGACATATCTTTACCTTTGTGTACTGCGGATATCTTAGCCTTTGTTTCATCTGTGTGGAACATTATATCCCCACCACAATCACTATTATACCCATACTCGGAATTGTTAGAATGTAATTTCTCAATCCAAAATTTCTCTAATTCCTTTGCTTTTTCAAGATCGTCTGTAGAATCTACAACTTCTACTGTAAATTGTTCTAATCCTAATTCGGCTAACGCCTTATGAAAATTATATTGTGAACCACTCAAAGCTTTATAAAGATGCTTTTTCATTCTAGCGCCTACTCCTTGAGTGGTTACGCCAATATAATATTTATTATTTAATTTGTTTGTTGCTTTATAGATATCAAAATTTCTAATTTCTTCCATGTCAATAGATTTTTATTTGACACTTTAACGGAAGGATTAGTAATTTGTTCCATAAAAGGTGTACTGATTAATCCTCGATTTCCATCAACAACTCACCACATGCACGGGGATCCCTAAGCATTATGCCCATCTCTCCGAGGAAATGTACAGAATAGCCGTCCTTTGCATTAGATCTTACTGTGGACTTGTTCTTAGAGTAACCAGTTCCCGGAGCTACAGAACCTGAAGTATTCCAGATAACCATCTCACGATCCTTACGAACAACCTTAACGATGTTAGCTTGACCATCACGTCTACCAAGATCCAAGAACGTCATTCTATAAGATTCCAGCGGTTTACCAGATACCGGGTGTAACAAACGATTATAAGTAGTATCATCATACAACGGGAAATGTTTCAATGTCAACTCAATGCCATTCATCATCTTGTATGTTACAAACTGACCACCCAAAACTAAAGCCTGACCAGAACCACTGATAAACTTCGTATCAATTAAGTTCATTGTAGCTGCTTTTTGTTTCAATACACGGTCAAATTCTCTCATACCCATTTCACCAGTCAAAGCAACAAATTTACGTTCGTTAGTACCTAAGATATTGTAAGACAAGTCAAACAAGAAGTCTTCCAACAACTCCGGAGTCAACTCAGTATAGTAACGTCTGTTAGACGGAGCAATCTGTTGCAACAGACCTGCAGGAATGTAAACCGGACGACCATTTGTGCCTAACAATGAAGTAGAACCATCTTTGTTTACATTAGACTTAGAGTAAACCATCATTCTCTCACATCTCTTAGACCACTCACGCATTGCCTTCCATTCCTGATAATCAGACCACAAATAAGAAGTCTTACCAGTTTTAGGATCTTTCAAAGCAATCCAAAGTACTGTAGAATAAGCTGTACCTGTAATATCATAATCCAAGCGAGTCGTAAACAAGAAGTTTCTCATCTTGAAATGAGTATTATAATTCAGGATATCACCCTCTTCACTGTACTCTTCGTAAGCAGAAGCTAAACGAGATACTTGACGACCAGCTAACAAATATTCACCAGGAATATAAGAGTTAGATTGACCATCCGCAATGAAACAAGTATAAACCCATTCATTACCATCTTGATAAGGAGCACCAGAAACACGTACTTGATACTCTCTATTATCAAATTCCAAAATTGCACCAGGACCAAACCATTTGTCCTCTAACCACAACATGATGGGTGTGTTACCCAAACCTGCCATAACTGTGTCAGCATTTGTAGCAGTGATTTCTGTTCCCTGCCATTTTGCAGAGCGAATTGTCACAGCTCTATCGCTATCGATCATTACAGACCATTCGTAGTCTCTTTGGTCAATTGTCATTACATTACCAAGACCACCAGTAATTGCATCCAAAGAAGTGCTATAACCATCATCTTTAGAACCGAATACATAAGAAATAACACGAGTTACTTCATACGGTCTAGTAAGCATTGCATTTGAAATCATATTCTCATCAACAAGATCTGAGAACCATTTACCTCTACCGATCTGTAAATTATTTAAAATTCCGTTATCCATATAAATGTTAGTAATTTATTTTTAATTAAAGTAGTTGTACTGCACGACTAAAAATAGAGTTAGATGAACTTGTATTAATTCTCTTAGTACCTTTACTAACGCCTGTTGATCTGAGACTATTTTTCAGATTTTTAATAGCAGAGCTAGTACCCTGTTTTTTGGCAGCATCTAACAAAGTGTCACCTCGCATTGTAAAATAAGCTGACTCTATTAAATTCTTTACGCTCTTGGAATAGTCTTTTTGGTACTGGGTCTTTCCACTAGCGTCGGCTTTAAATATATAAGCCAATAATTCTTTCTTGTCCTTAGCTGGTATCTTAATACCACGTATACTGTCCAAGGACTTTATTTCACCGACAACGTCATCAAAAAACTTTTGTTGGCGCTGTACCATTTCCTCCTTTTTGATTCTTTGTTGCTCTAATAGCTCTTCTTTCTCTTTCGCAACAATCTCCTGGAGTTCCTCAACAGCATCTCTAGCCTCATCTTCTAATACTCCGGCATCTTCAAATCTTTCGATTTTCTTAGCAATTTGTTTATCACTGTAACCCTTTCTAGCCAGTAATTCTCTTAGTACTGTCTTTTGTTCATTCTCATTTTCAATATCAACATTATCAATATCGATGTCCGGAGTAATAGAGAAATAGTCTTCTAGTTTACCACCATTACGAACAAATTCATCTAATTTTGCAACATCTTCACTTGCATATTCTGGAGTAGATTGTTCTTCAATTACTTCTTTAAAATACTTAACCAATTCTTCTACAGTCTTTGGTTTTTCTTCTTCGTCTTCTTCATCAAAGTCCCATTCCAATTCTTCAGCGATTGCATCAAATAAAGCAGATACTTGTTTAGATTCAACCTCATCTTCTTCAGATTCTTCTTCAATCTCTTCTTCAGTCTCCTCCTCTTCAATCTCTTCTTTATCCTTTTTCTTAGAAGCTTTTTTAGATTTTTTAGACTCTTCTACTTCTTCCTCTTCGATGTCTTCAGTTTCCTCTTCCTCTTCTTCCTCTTCTATTTCTTCTGTCTTTTTATTTTTAGATCCAGGAGTAGCAGGTCTAGCTTTAGCAGACTCTTGTTTCAGTCTCTCTAATTCTTCATCATCAATATCATCATCTTGATGAATGTTGTTGCCAACTTGTTCAGTAAACATATCAGTTATAGCTGTAAATCCAAATAGTGTATCGTTACTATTGTTTTCCATAATTAATTATAATTAGATTGTAATTGTTATTTTTTCTTTCTGCCTCCAAAATTTCTAGCAAAATTTGCCCTCTTCTTTAAAGTTGGGCTTGCATTTGGGTCTTTTAATACTTTTTTGGCATACGCTTGAACACCCATCCCTGCTCTTTTAGCTGCTGCCGTAAACTTACCACGGTTCTTTTTCTTGATGTGTATACCTCCATCTTTATAAGATGGAATTGGGTATACTGGGTATAAATTTTCCATATTGATTATTCTTTATTTAGTTCGTAACCTGCGAATCCAGCACCACCTAATGGCATTAAAATTTCCATAGGAATTAATTTATTTAGTCTATCAATATATTCGTTTTTATTTCTATACAAATCATATTGATTCTTAACCATTTTATTTGATGTTGGATTTCTCATATATTCCAAAATCATCTTTTCGTCTACAGGAGTACTCCAGTTTGTAATTTTACCAGAATCTTTTAATGATCTCTTTAGAGTTAACATATGACTTTTAGCTTCTGTAGGATTTAATAAGTATGATCTACTTCCAGCAGCATCAAATAATCCCATTTTTCTTAACTCCGCAGAACTATATGTATTGTTAGAATTTGCTAAATAATTTAGATAAGTGTTTGTAATATATTCTTTACCACTATCAAAATCCTGAATCTTTCTAGACCCAGCTAAGCCGTCCGCTACATGTCCTAACTCATGATTGGCAGTTCCGGGCATATAAATATTATTATCTAATATTACATTATAATCATTTATATCTGTAGGTAATACATTATCTTTAATATTTTTTATATTTATTTGCCCATAACCATCTTTGTCCGTATCACCCCATTTGACATAACTTCCTCTTTTAGTCATGTCTTTATATGCAATATTAGAATAAGCTCGTTTGTAGTTAGTTCCATATGTTTTGTCTACATTTTCTACTAATTCACGAGTTCTTTCATCTGGAAAAATTGCTTGTTCTATTGTTCTAGAGATTTCTTGTTGGTACTTCTTAGAATTTCTATCTTTTCTTAATACTTCGGAGAATTCAGAATCATAATCCTCTTCTGTTTTCTTTCTAGTTTTCTTTTTAGTTTGAGTAGGAGCAAAACTGTGAACACTAACCCCATCAACTTCAGTACCCTCAATAATTCTTCCTACTTTGGACTTTAGTTTTTTGATGCCTTTTCCAACTCCCCAAGGAATCAAATTAAGTACTGCATCCATTGCTGCACCAGCATAATCTCCTTTGCCTAAGTCTTCAATAAAGTTAACAGCATCTTTAATATAACCAGCTGGAGTAATGTAAGCTTCTGGTTGAACTGTATTAACTGCACCTGATATTTTCCTTTGTCTCTCAAAGTATTCAGGAGTACCGGTTCTATATTCTGGTGGTAAATCTGCTTTGTTTATAGTTTTACCCTTACCATCTTCATACGCAGGAATGGAATCAAATTGTTGCTTGATATCAAGATACGTAGCATCAGGGTTATTCACCCTGACACTATCGTATATTTGTTTTCTCTCTTTAAGAGATAAATCTTTCCATTTCATACTAGTAATATTTACTTACCTGTCTTACCTGGTTTACCTTTTCCGCCCTTTTTAGAGCCTCCTTTACAAGCCATAATTATTATCTCCTATTTTTTAGTTTCTATATATTTCCATCTAAATCCTTTATAAGTTTTTCTACCTGCTTGACACTTACAAACTCTACTAATATATACAGTAGTAGAAGCTTTAAAATGTTTTGCTGCCTCTGACAGACTGTCCCAAATTTTTATCAGATTCCAATCTTTATCAAATTGACCGACCTTTTTACCGTTTGCTATTCTGAGTCTATTATTCCTAGTACCATAATTAGCATTATATTTAGCAGTACACCATTCTAGATTTGTAACCACATTATTTTTTGGATTTTCATCTTTATGATTAACTTGTGGTAAATCATGTGGATTTGGGATAAAAGCATTAGCTACAAGTCTATGTACTTTGTACGGCTGTGTTTTCTTATTTATTGTAATATGTACAATTTCGTATCCGTCCACACCAACGTATTTAGTTACAAGTCTTTCTTTGTAAAAGATAGTAGATGATTCTTTTCTATTTTTAGTTGGACCAATAGTAGTGTAATGTTCGTTTCGTTTAACATTTCCTAAATTACTGACTGCATATTTATTATCAGTAAATTCAATATCTTTCCAAATTTCATTCATATCTATTTCTTTTTGGATCTAGCTGCTTCAGCATTTGTTTTGTTCTTAAGTGCTGTTTTAGCTTTAAGTTTTTCTCTTTCTAAAGCGGCTTTGTCTTTTTGATACTGTAATTTTTTTGCTTCTTCTAGTTTTTTCTTCTCCAAAGCAATTTTTTCTCTTTCAATTAAATTACGTAACTTTTCTGCTTGTTTTTGAGCTTCAATTTTTCTATTCTCTATCTCTTTTTTGTTTTCTTCTGCCCTAGCCTTATTAGCCAAGTCTAACTGTTTTGCTGTTGCATCTGAAATTATTTTTTGTTGTTGTAAAGCATTTTGTGCAATTTCCTGTACATCAGGTATACCATTCATATCCTGATCCATATTCTCAGATCCTCTATAAGCATTTAATTGAGCTACAGTAATCTTAGTAGCATTGTCTTGATCAATCTTATATTTAGTAAGATCAAGTTCAGCTTCTTTAAGCATAAGTTCTTCTTCCTTAACTTGATTCTGCATTTCAACAAGCTGTTGCTGTTGTTGATTTTCTTGTTCTTGCATTGCTTGTTGTTGCTCCAATCTGTTGTTTTCTATATCTTGTAATTTGGATTTGATTACACTTAAATTGTCGCTAGTAAATATTTCAGCAGCATCTAATAATGATGCACCATTTTGCATAGCTGGCTGTACAAGACTCTTAAGTTGTTCAATGGCTTGACTTTCTTTAGTACTATCGGTTACAAAAATATCAAAGTCTTCATATGACCAATTATCATCCATTCTTAAGAATGTTCTAGTACCTTCATCAAATATATAATTTAAGTATTTCTTGTCATCTTTCCATGCAAACTTAGCACTATCTAATAACATTGACAATACGTGCGTTTTAATCTGATTGTGCAACCAAAACCACGGTTCAGTGATATGAGCAGATTGAACTACAGATCTTTCTACATTACCCACTAACTCATTACTAGAAATAGATCCTTGTCTTTGCTTTGTTACTCCGGACAATTCAGACACCATTTCTTCAATCTTTGCAAGTAATTGAATGTACGTATTAATAGTATTAGACATACTTGCATCAATAGAAGTCCATTGATTGTATGGTGATGGTTTACCACCTTCTCTACCAGGAATATCCCAACCTTCTTCATATGGATTAACAAATGCTACACCAAGTGCTCCTAAGTAATGCATCCACTTGTCAACATCTATACCCATACTTTTTGGTATTTGAGTAACATCTATTACAGGTATCTTGCCTTTGTCCCTAGCTATTGCCATTTCAAGACGATACCAAAGTATAATGTACATGTATTGTAGCGGTTTCATGATAGCAACTAATGATTTAGCTTTAGTATTTGTGTTACTATAAGCTGCACCAGTATATGGCAATTTGGCACTATTTAAATTATCACCTCTACGGAACTGATATTCTAGTGGTTGCATACCAAAGTAAAGATCATCGCCTGCTCTATATCCTTCCCATGCTTCAATGATCCATTTCCATTCAACATTGATTTCTTCCCCAGTAGGTTTATAGTATTCATCTACTTGTATTTCATCCGGCATACCTGTTTCAGGATCTATTATTGTAACAAAGCCTATCTTTTTGAGTGATTTCCAACATACATGATAAACTACAATATTATCTGGATCTCCATAAGGATTATGATCTGGTAATTTATTATATGATTTTAAGTTATAATGAACAAAATCATCTACGGGGCTTTTGTCTGGACCAAATCCTGCTGTAGGCTTTTGATCTACTATTTCTAACAATTCATTTAATTGCTTTTCATCCAGTTTATCATAAAACTGATCGTATATCTGGCTCCACGACATTAATGATCTGTAACAACACCAAGATGCATCATGAATAAATTCAATACCTTCTTCTGCAGGATATTTAAAATCTTTAGGATTGATTCTTTTAATAACTGGTTCACCATTTCTAATTCCTATGTAATACTCTTCAAGTCCTGCAACAAGTGCATCTTTAAAGCCTTTCATAAATTCATGAGAAATGTTTTCTTTCTTAAGTAAGAATAATAAGCTTTGATATGCTGTTGTTTCTGCTGCATCTTTATAATCCTTTGTTAAATACTTTTGTATTTGCTCTGGTGTTTGAATTTCTCCAGTCTGTAATCCTTCTTGAAATCTAGCTTGATCCTCTGGACTTAATTTAGCAAGCATAGCAGCTTGCATATAATTTAATAACATCTGTTTAGCTTTATCCTGAACTTCACTACTAGCAATATCACTAGTACGACACACTCTAAAGTTAAATGGACGCTTTGTTTCTTCACCCAATAATAGATCTACTTTTGGACGTATGATATTATAATCCTGTGCCATTGCTGGAAAGCCATCATCTTGATTGAAAGGATTTGTAACATACTTTAGGTCTTTTTCATTGTATATACTATTATATAAATCATAATAGCTTTGCATTTCTTCTTCATCAGGTATACTTTCGGACGAAGCTATGCCAGATATTCCAATAATGTAATCCACGCAGTCTTTTCGCCATTCTTCGGTTTTTTTACTGAGTGGTAGTCTTTGGATAGGAAATGAGTTGACTGTTCTTTCCATATTAATTAGTAAACATAAATGTGGTTGTGTTATTATTTAAAGGCGTGAATGTAAATGAATCATCTGTATTTTTAAACAACGGTTTATCAAACAATCTCATTTTCTTTTCAACATCCTCTTTCTTCTTTACTTGTATATTATACAATTGTTCTCTATAGACCATTACCTGCATAAATGCCATAACCCTATCAAAGTTTCCTTTGTCATTATATTGAATAAGTTCTTCAAGGAATGGTTCAGATAGTACAGTATTTAAACCTAATTGCTTTTGATCTCTAAGTTCTTCCAGCCATTCTTTGATCTTACCTTCTCCCCAAAGTTTGATCTCTCTATTCATATGACATCCTTTTCGTCTATTTACTGTAGAATTATTGACAATGTCTTTAATAATGTCTGGTTGATCAGCAAGTAAATGACTACAATGTTTATTATTGAAGTAAGTAAATAAACCAGTATTTTGGTTTTCTACCATTGCTTTTGCATTATAGTAAATAAGCAACTTACGAACATTTTCATAAAACTCTTCAGCAGTTTTTGGTCTACCTGTGTACTCTGCTACAATGATATCTGAGTATGATTCAAAATCTTGAAAACGTTTATATATAAAACAAGAACCTAATGAATTAGTACCTGATTGATCATGATCATATGGGTCAATACCAGCTATGTACAAACCAAATGGTGCATCTTTAACTGGATGCTCCCATATAACTATTTTACCAGTAGGATCAGAATTCTTTGGTAATGGAAATTCGGTTATATCTCCTGTTTTCTGTACATTCCAAATTATCTCTCCATTAACCAAAGTAAGTGTACCTACTTGTTTGTGATTTTGTAACTTAGTGTTGGTTCTTATCCTTGCTAATTGTTTTTGTAATTCCTTTTTTGGAAATATATTACCAGATAATTCAGTAAATGCTTCTGCTGGGGATTCAGAGTGTTCTGCTACATATCTATCTATTTGTTGAGAACTAGTAGCTTCTTTTAATTCTTCTTCACGTAGATTTAAAATAAACTGTCTTGCTTTGTCATGAAGAGTATTACCATCCTCATCCATATACAATCGTTTACCAGTCTCATCACGTATATCCAAATTAGTGTGTTGAGGTATAAAGAATCCACATTCCTTACTCTGGATACCATCATCCCATATATTTTCAAAACCTATGCAATTGTACGATTTAGGGTTATAAAATGCTTCACGTAATGTCATTACTGCAGGACCTTCATCACCACCAGTACCAAACATAATCATCAGACCAAAGGCAACACCATCTTGTTCTACAGATGGTCTAGCAATTTGCCATGCAGCTTTAAGCTCAGGGAAAGTACCTGCCTCTTCCCAAAGTATTAACATACCTGCTTTACCACGTACAGCATCTGGGTTATCTTTCAATGATACACCTATTATCTCTGATTTATAACCAACTTCAATTTTATTACCAAAATTATCAGTTACAATCATAGAAGCTCTACGACGCATACTAGTATTTACAGCTTGTCGTTTTTTACCCCATGCAGTGTTTTCATCTATAAAGTCCATGTAATCCCAAGCCTTAGTAAGAATACCATCATCTGTAAGATATTGTTTGTTTGATGCGTATACATAAGACTTAGAGCCAGGTATTAAAAAGAAATTACGGCAAAGCATAGAACCACCTTTATACGAGTAACCTTTACGTCTAGCTTTTGCTACACATAAGTGTTTACCTTGATCTTGTGCAATTTCAATAGCTTGAAAATAGTAATAGTCATAATCATAAAAATCAGGAAATGCTAACTCTCTAACTTTTATTAGCTCTTCTTGACCTTGTTTATTCTTTTTATTTTTGTATACAATTCTTTGAATTGGACAGTAGTTTAAATAAAAATAGTTATACCCAGTGATGTAATCTCCATCATCTGCAGTATAACCATTGATGCATCTATCAGCCTCTGTTTCCCAAAAATTGAAATACTCTGATGTACCTTTGGGGTAATTACAATAAGAGCCCGACTCTATATAAGTAAGAGCCGAGCATCTAAATTTATTAGAATTTTTGATTTTCTTTGTGAAATCAATCATAAATTACTTTCTTCGTTTAAACAGGTTCTTAATTTTCTGCCATAAACTAGTTTTAGTAGTTTGATTATTTTCTGTTTTTTCATCCATGTGTGATATAGCATAAGCAGCAGCTTCAGCCAAATCTCTTTCTTGCTCTGCTTTCATGTTGTTATATACCTCAGTAAAATCAAAAATAATCATTGTCGGTTTAGTATTCTTTTTACTAGTTTTAGTTTTAGCCATAATTGCAATTTCTTTAAGCCCTTAACGGGCAGGTTTTTATAATGTATTTTATTGTGTCGTATTTTCTACAACTTCTTTTTTACCAATTCAAATGGGTTCATTTCTCCACCGCCTCTAACTTTGCTATTCTTAATCTCTTCTGCTCTTACTTGAGATTTAAGTTTCACAATTGATTCTATTACTCCAGCCATATTCTTAGCACCATCTGTAAGCTTTTTAATAGAATCTAAATCCATTTCGTCATCTTTAGATAAGTGATAGTATTTAGCAGCACCTTCAAGTTTTAATAGTAATCCATCTAACATATACTCAAGTAAGGAGTATGTTCTACTTTTCCAACTATCTTCTGCTTGTATTACTATTTCTGGTAATTCATAGTTTTCATTTCCAAATAGTTCTTTCTTTAATGTAGGTTCTATTAGATCTCTCTCCATAGTTTCTACATAAGGAGAATCGTATTTGTTTTTAAGTACTATGTACCATAAATATTTCGTTGCTAAATCTTTATCTTTGAATGAATCCCAAAGTTTTTTGAATGGTGGGATAGCCAACATATCTGGATGTATGACTACTTGTCCACCAACTATATCTGCTAAATTCATTTTTAGGCTTCCTTAACACAAGCTTCGCAACAATCGCAACCCTTCATATTACGATTTTGATCGTATTCTTTATTCAATTTATAATTATTATAAAAATCTTCATTTCTCATAATAACAAAATCTCTAACTTTTCTTCTATCTTCAACTGGTACTTCTTTTTCTCTATAACCAGCATAGAGAACCATGATTACATCACCAGCTTTTACATCATACTCTTTTTCATTAGCTACAAAGGTACCATCTTCCTCAATTACCCAAGCCCAATCAATATTTAAGTAGTGATTACTAATAGTATCAAAATTCTTAATATCGTTATCCTTCATTGTTAACAATGAGCTGCCACCTGTATAAATATACGTATTCATATTAATCTAAATTTATTTTAATGTATCTGTTTTTATAATGTCTATTCAATGCATCTACTGCTTCTTGTTTAGTATAAAATGCATTAACATACTCTGGATTTTTACTGTACTGATTGATTATCTCCTTCAGTTGCTCCGCTTTCTCGTCCCTGTTCTGCATTCTCATTTTCTTCTTTATTATCAGTTGAACCAAATCCACCACCACGATCTTCGCCTGCTAATTCCTCTACAATTACAGGCTCCATCTTCGGATAAGGCATTACTACTAACTGAGCAATCTTTTCACCTGGTTGATAGATTGTAGGAAGAGCATCTGTAGTAATCTTGAATTTAACAAGAATCTCACCTTTATAGTCACAATCTATAATACCTACTGCATTACACATTGACATAGATCTCTGAGAAATAGACGATCTCATAAAGATCAAACCCACATGACCTTCAGGAATCTCCACTGACAAACCTGTATGATATACTAATACTAACTTACCACTCTTATCAAATTCCTGAGTAAAGGATACTGCCGTTAAATCTAAACCAGCATCATTAGGGTTAGCATAACTAGGTAATACTGCGTCTTCTTGTAATTTCTTAAATTTTAATTCCATATTATTTTCTTACTATATTGTGTCCTAATATTATTTCTGTCATTTGAGCTGCTAAGTTTGCAGCATAATCTTCTGCAAATTGACTACGATTCGTGTCCTGTAGTATCTGTCTTAGATACAGTAGTATCACTTGTTGATTCAGTAGTATCTTGTCTAGTTTTTCTTCCATGCTTTGCATAGTATAATAATGCAATACTATTCCATGCTATTGCTGCTTCATGCCTTACTTTAGTTTCTGAATCAAATTCTTCATAAGTAGAAGCGTATAAATGTCTTAACAATGCACCTTTGTATCTTTCATAACCATTCTCTAGATTCTGCCAATTATTATCACCATACTTCTTGGCACCTTCTGTATATACTCTGGCAATATCTTCAAGACAATCAAGAGGCATTAATTCCCATCTTGTCTTGTCATCTTTCTTGTCATTCTTTTTTCCTTCCTTTTGCATTCTATAAAATCTTCAAGTTGTTCCACACACCAAGTAACTAAATAAGCATATTGTTCATTTCCTTCATTATATCCTTCTGCATTCATTGATAAATAATCATATACAGCATCTGCATAATGGATTGATTCATGAGCTAAAGTAGAACAATGGAAATCATCTAGTACTATTAATATACCAACAGCTCTAGAATATTTCTCTCTGACCAAGAACGTAGCTCCCATTACACTACTTAGTTTGGGACGATCTCTTTCTGGTTCATCATTTCTAAGTTCTTTGGTAGTAAGAAAGAAATCAAAAAAATCACAAGCATCTTCCCAATCATCCAGAGTAGTAACATAAAGATTTACAGGATATAGATTTTGATATAAAAAAGCTTTAGTTGTTTTGTTTTTCATTCTCTCTGGTTTTTTCATACTTTCTTTTTGGTTTGATTTTGAATAAATACCCAAACATTATTGTTTTAGTATCTTCATCATTTGAAATAACTCTATTTGCAAATTTAAACGGGTGATTACAAATTACTTCTACTACTTGATGTGGAATATTATATTTATTTGCTAATTGTATATAGATATTAGAAGTTTTTTCCTTTTGAATCATATACTATTCTATAGTATTTATTTTTAAGCAAACCATCGATTGTAAATGATTCTACGTCTATTGTAGAAGGTCTAATTATATTTATCACACTAAACACATCCTTTGTGTCGTTGTTCATCATAACGTGTTCTACTACTTCTAACTTAAGAGCTTTTTCTTCCTTTTTACTATATGGTTTGATAGGTTCTAAAATTATATATCTATCTTTTTCTTTTACTTTGATGTTCGTGGTTTCTACAAACATAGAAGAATTTCCAAAGTAAAGAGTATACTTATTAAATGGTAATTCTTTTCTCATTAATTTATTCCACCAACATTTTAGTAAACCATATTTCTTATAGATAAGAATGGAACCTGTTTTTATATCTAAACATTTCATTTTATTCTCAGTATTATCGTTAGTTGCAAACGATCTCCAATAACAACTGGTATCAGAGCCTTATTTACGCTAAGTTCGTCTTCAGCAGGTCCAGCTATTAAAATACCCTTCTCTTTGAAAGACTTAATGTATCTACTTAGGTTATCCTTAGTAATACCTAAATTCTCAATGATATATTTTCTATTATATCTGTTTGCTACATTCTTATTTGTATTAGGTTCCTTAACGTATTCCATATCCATTTTAATAAGTGTAGCCATTAATTCAAGTTCCCTATCAGTTAACCTAAGTATTCCATTAAGCGCTTGTAAAAACTCTGGTATCAATTCTTCATTTGATACGGTTTTTACTAGTTTATTCATTTATGATTGCCTCGAGTTTATTTAACAATTTCATCATATTGAAATATACAGTATCATGCTCTACTTTCACACAAGTTTGAATTTTACCTTCCTGATACTTTTTCTCAATATTGTTCTTACGTTGATTGTAAGTATTCTTCAATTGAGCAATAATAGTACGAATCTGTCTGATTTTCTTCTCATCATTAGATTCAACAGTAACATTTTCAATTGGCTCAACTAAACCACTTTTAGCATATTCCTCAATCATATCACATGATACAGCTACGTTTACTTGGGAATAATAATTTTGTGAGTCAGAAGATTTCTCATCAGAGAACGTATACATATCATTATCCAAAGTAAGGATATCACCTGATTTCAATACACCAAAAGGTTTAATAACTTTGTATTCTGTAATCATATTATTTAATAATATTTAAAATTTGTTTCATTTTATCTTCTCCAATCTTTCTTGAAGAAATAGTAGTTTCTATACCTAATCCTGAGCAAGGATCTTTCCAAGCTTTACACACTTTGCAGTATTCTTTGCTTTTCCGTTTAGCATCAAATGGGCATTTTTCCCTGACTGTTGTAATAGTAACTCGGTAATCTGACATAGTATTTATTTTTTAATAGTTCCAAGTGCTAATTTAATCCACTTGTTTACGTCAAAATCAGGATCTTTTTCAGATATGATTCTGCAATTGTTTGAAGAATCACATACTTCGTATTGTTTGGGTTGGGTTACTAAACCCATGAGACTAATTGCTTCATTCTTAGATAATGTTAATTCTGTAGCATTTTTCATAGAAGGATTATTAACGTCTTCTGGAACAAATACCTTAACTGTACCATCATCTTGTATTTGAATGAACTTTGAGTACTCACCCAACATGTTATTTATCATTTCTTTAATCATATTCACATAACGCAAATATTCAAAAAAAGTTGCAAATTTTATACAATAAAAAAGGGGTTAACTTTATGCTAACCCCTAGTACATCCAACTACAACCACGATTAATTAAGACTACGCTTAGTCTTTAAAATATTTTTCTCCTTTTACAAAGGCTACTACATTATAAGGATTTACTAATTGACTATCTTTAAACAAATCAAAATCAATCGATGCTTTCCTAGGATATGCTACCACATCACCTACTTCAGGATGATTGTTCTCATCTTGCCACTGATATCCAGATGGCAGACGTAATACAATACCTTTTCTGAATGTAGTTAACACTTTTTCTTTAACTGTTTCAGTGTCATTGATATCATAACCATTTTCGTCCTTTTTACCAGTCTCTACTGGCTTAATAATTTCTTTCTCTACGTATTCATCCTCTAAGGGTTTAACTATCATATCCTTAGTAGGGATATACACTAAACCGTCTATAACGGTTTTTAATATGTCCTGTTGATTTTCCATACTGGCTAAACGTGCTTAATTAATTTTTGTTCTATTACTATGAAATTTTTCTTAGAATATGACCACCAGCACTACAACAAATACCTTGTGCAACATTGTTTAGACATCCACTAAAGTTTTCAAATTGTCTAAAATAACACCCTCTGCATCCATCATATGCTCTGATTATTTTAAAATCGTCACCATTTATGTTAACAACTCCTTGTCTAATCATTTCTAAGTATTTTGGTTCATTCATCATGATATAGTTTGATAATAATATATTATATACTGCAGTTATCTAGAGTAAGAGTAATGGTTTATATTACTACTAATTGCATTTTAAACTACTATTATATCCTACTCTGGATGTAGGAACGTATTATAATCTAATTTTGTTCCATTTTTCTTTAATAATAAATTTTTATTTTAGAGTAAAGCTATCATGAGTACCATTTTTATTCTTACAGAATAACTCACAATTTACCAAGTACTCATCCATAAAATCATTTTCTGAATCTATTTCAATGTCTACTTCTATGAGATCACCATTTTCATATATTTTCTGATAAGTTCTATAGTTCCAATTACCATTCCAATGGTCTTTTATATTAATAAAACCATGTTCTTCTAGCCATTCACAATGTGTCATTTTAACATTATTTATAATTATTTAACATATCTACGAGAGTTTCGTAGTTAATTCATTAACTTGTTGCCTTAATTCATTTACAAATCTAGTAGCTCCTTTAGGTCCAGTATACCCTAAACCTGGTATTTTATATACATGATCACCAATACTATCTATACCATACACATTATTATCCTTACTTAGGATAGCTTCTACCTCTTTAACTGTTAATTCTTTTAACATAATTTAACTATTTTTAACGTATCTTATAACCTAAAAGTGTTAATAATTCATAAAATTTGTTAATATCCCTAAAGTAAAGTGAATATGAAATCATCATATGAGCCATACCTTCCTCCATAGGATTCATTAACCTAAGATCTGATACTTTCAAAGCTTTAGTACCATCAGCGCAATCCCATTCACTTACTCTAGCTCTTAATAGCTCAAAGTCACTAAATTCATAATAGAGTTGATTATCTTTAATTTCAAATCCTTTATCTTTTAATTCTTGTTCAAATATCATATTGCTGTTATTTAAATTCTAATTAGAGAACGAAAATGAATAATAAGTGTTGTAAAAATTTTTTATAAAAAATATTTTTGTGGGTATAATTGAAAGCGAGGACCAAAATAAAATATTATAAAAATTTTGATAGTGTGCAATTGAGAGTGAGGACCAGTACAATATCAAGTCCCCTCTCCTAACAAGTAGGGGAAATCCCCCGTCAAAGAGTTAATGTGTCAATAGAACCTTATGGTGTATAGGTAAACCGTAGAATATTATGGAATTAGTTATCAAAACTAAGGACGTAAAGAGTTATGAACTCACTAAGGTAGAGGTTAAGACCTCTAAAGACGGCAATGCACGCTATGCCGTATGTGAGTTCAAACAAGCTGGCTTAAGCAAACTATTGCAAGAGCAAGCTTCTGGTGTTACAATGCAGTTAATGGCTGCATATGGTAGTACTAAGGAACACGAAAATGCGTATTTCAAGCTGATAGAAGAGTCTATTGGTGAGAAGATGCTTATTTGTCGTGTTGAAGTAGCAGGTTTTCCTGACTTCATCCGCAAGGACAATGATGGTAAAATCATCACTGAGACTAAGGAAAGAGACGGTAAGCAAGTAAAAGTAGCTTCCATCTATAACTCTGTCTTCATCTATGCACTGTGTACTGACGAAGGCGAATGTATCAAGTCTGATGCAAGTCTTATCAAGCGTGGTGAGAACTTGTACAACAATTCTCAGCGCATTGTTGATTATGTTGAGTATGATACTAAGCGTAAAGCAGCTAAGGCAGCTAAAGAAGCAGCTAAGGCAGCTGAGGAGAAGAAGCCTAATCCATTGTTAGAGGGCGAGATAGTTGATGACGATGAGTTGTAATGAGTAAGTGGGAGGGAGTGGTAAACACCATCCTCTCTCCCCTCATTTTCTCTCTTTTTCACAACAGACCCATTAGTAATTTACATAATATATAGCGAAATTTAAAAAAACTAATAACTTTCTAAAGCATTAAGGACACCAGTTTCTTACAAATAGGTTTAGGACTATCCTTGTAAATACTTAGCTACTACAACATTGATTTCTAGAATCATAACGCCAGAGTAGAGAATCCCTATTTATAAGTTTTAGGTATAAAATGCAATCTTCTATACATTACTAAAGTGCCGTGGATTAATAATGTTATTTTTAATATAACGGTTTACGCTATTCCCTGAGCAAGAATAGTATATCAAAGTCTCAAAAAATTGTGTGTATTCTAATATTTAGAAAATTGTGTTGCACACTCTTATAATCTAAGTATTTACACAGTACAAACTTGGATAGATAAAGTACAAATCTATACCTAGAAACCTAAGTTATCTTTCCGAAGGATTATAAGGTTTTATTAACTTTTGATTATTAATCAATAAACTTATATATTATGATAGCAATAGTAAGGTGCTACAAACATAATGTAAAACCATTAATAGTAGAAACATTTGAAGAACATGATGAACAAACACAGAAGGATGCTAAAGAGTTAGCAGCTATCCTAAGTAGAAAGAATAAATGTGAGTATAAAGTACTTATTGATCTTTCTTGTGTTGCTGTTGTACAAAATAAATCAAACACATAAAATCGGATGGAAATGAGTAACGGAACAAAAGCAACAATAGGATTTTACATAATGTCGTGTTTATTCCTATTATCAATGGGATTAGATCCAAAAGCAAAATTCTCAGCAATATTAGATATGATACTCGAATGGTCATTAGCTTATTGGATATTTGTTGGAATATGTTTTTTAGCAATAAACTCATTTAATAAATAAGAATCTATGAGTAAGAGAAAATATCACAAATCAAATTGTGATTCTACAGTACGAGCAATCGTAACAGATGCACTAGGACGTAAAGTTATCCTAGTTGGAAAGCACGCTTTCGAGTGGTCTATCATTCTCGAAAAAGAAGGAAAATTAGTAATAACTACCTTTCCTAATAGAGAAAAAGCAGTAGATACATTTAACAAAAAGTACAGGAATAAATGATATATGTACGTATCCAGTGTATGAAGTGATACACAACTCTCTTTTTAATTTAATATAATGCAGCCATGGTTAGTGACAAGCCTAAGTAAATGCAGAGTCTATTAAATTATTCAATATATGAGAAAGATAATATCATTCATTTGGTTAGTATTAAGAATACTTATCTACATGATAATATTATTAATACTGTTGGACGATCCCATCCTATATCCAATATGTGTGATATTATTTACATATATTGAATTTAAGGATAAACTTAGTATTAGTGTTTTTCATGGTATTATAGATGAAGTTAGAAAAGAATTAAAGCAGTAACATTCTTTTGGTTAAAATGTAAGACACACATCTGTTGTGAAACACGTGTGTGTCATTTAAAAGATTTTTACAAACATTGATTATAGTCTCCTAAAGACAACGAAAGTCACGACAGAACCGTTGTATGCCTATTGTGAAATACGCATACAATTTCCCTAGAGTAAAGACAACCTCATCGAGACTAACTACACTACTTCATACGCATTTTGATTAATACACAAGTTAGCGGTTCTAGGGTCTAGTAGGTTTAAATTGCCGGGCTGAACGAATGCCAACGGCTACCGAAGCTAATGTCTTTAAATCTGAATCATTAATACTTAATAATATGATAAGAATAATAATTCAGAAAAAAAAGAGTCGTAGTATATCTCTATATAAGAGAATTGTGACTCTTAAAAAAGAGCTTAATTTAAGTTGGCTTGATGCAATTAAGTTAGCTTATAAATTAAGTAGAGGATACGGTGTAGTAATCAATACTGCTATCGCATCCAAGCAACAGTGTTGTATGTACGGATATATGGATAATCTCCATAATCAGTTACATCGTGTATTTGATGCAAATTGGAAACAAGATGTAGAAACTGTTGCTATGCAAATACCCAAAAAAGACTTCGATCTATTTAAAATAAGTGGAGGATATAGGGTATATATTGCAACAAAACCCGGTTATATAGATTACTTCTTACAGATCTATCCATAATCAGGTAAGGGAGATTTATTTCTCCCTTTTAAAAAATGAACAAACTTGTTGAATTATAGAACTCTATTCATGTATCTGTTGTGAAACACATACTGATTAAATTGAAATCCTAAGTAGATACATGTAACAGCTTGGCGGCGTTAGTGGCTTATGATCTACTTAGGATTATTTTAGATTATTATTAACAATTAAAAATATAAAATTAGTATGGATAACATGAACAAAGGTATTAAATTTGATTTCTCTAAAACAGAAGTAATTACAAACAAGTTAAGATGGATAAAGACATTAAAAGAAGTCTTTTGTATTAGTCTAAGAGATGCTAAAGATGCTGTAGACTGTGGATCATACTTTTACGATCTAAGTAGATTTTCATATGAAAATGACGCAATTAATTTTTACAATGCAATAGTTGGCAAAATTGCGAGATTAATGGACGAAGACTGTTCAGATGTTATTAAATTTGTTTGGAAAAAAAATGAATCTAATTCTAATTCTCAAAATATCCAAGAAATTAATAACAATGTAGTGAAAGTAGGCTCAGTATATATTCTTACTGAAGAAGAATATAACCATCTCCATAAATGCCGTGGTTTATTAATGGATATGTTAGGTACATATAAACAATTTCTACAAGCTTATGAATCCTTTAAATAAATCTTCATTAAAATGTCTTTTATATGTGTTACTACTATTGGTAGTAGTAGCTGGGGGTATCTATACCATAGCTATTACAGGAGAGTTAATAATAACCTCATTAGGTATGGGTGTTATACTAGGTTTGTTCTTTATTTTAATTAATAAAGAATCTCAAAGAATAGAAAAATATTTATACGAAGAAGAACAAAAACAACAAGATTTATGAAAGTAGAAGTTTGGTACGCAGTAGATGAAGATGGAGGACAATATCTTTTTACAAGTAAGCCAAAAAGATATGTTGAAGGTGATTCAAATTACTGGATTAATTTAAACTGTCCTAATGAGGATGAGTTTGCAGGAAATTTTAATTATACGCAGATATCTGAAGAAGATAGAATACAATTAAATATTCCTATGATATCTTGGAAGAATGAACCAATTAAAATTGAATTAGATATTCAAGCAATGGTCATCAATCAATAAGGCAATATTGCACAGTTTTATTAATAAATCAATTATTTCTATGAACAAGTTTCGAGACGTAGCGATTGGGCTACTTTGCATCGTACTATTGGGAGGAATCCTATGGTATGGGTACGATAAGTACCATGGTACAGAAGCTAAAGAAGCTTCAGAATCAACTAAAAATGAGGTCATTATTCCTACTTTAGAAGAAAGACTTAACGACTGGAATGTTGAAAAGCATGACATGGAATTGTATGATTTGTGTATGGAACTTCCAGAACAAATCGTACGTACTATTCTTAATAGAATAGGTACAACTGCAACGTATGAAGAGATTGCTGAAGAGTATCTCCGTAATACAAACTATTATATTAGTATGCAGTTAAAAGAAGTTATGCCGGGAATAACAGGTCCAGATGCTAAGAATGCTAAAGTGGAAATAAAGACTGAAGTAAATAGGCCGGAAAAAGAAAGTGAGAAAGCTGTCAAAGTACCAATTACGGTAATAGATAGTATTAAATGATCATGATTGCAATAACTTTTTTTGAATTTCTGACTTATAATTCATTTATATGCATTGCCTGTGAAGGTAGTGCATATTTTTATTATTAGATCATCAGAAGATGACAAACTTAAATAAATTATGAGATATATAAATTATTATGATAATGATACTCTTAGTATATTTGATAAGAATACTAATAAAATACTAGCAAATATATTATTAGATAAAGAAGATATACCAAAAGTACAAAAACTTCATTGGAGATTAAATGAAAAAGGTTATGTTATAGCGTCAACTAAAAAACACAAAACTATAAAATTACATAATTTTATATTAGAAAGAGATACTAGTAATCAAAAGATTACTTGCGATCATATTAATAGAAATAAATTAGATAATAGAAAAGAGAATCTAAGAATAATATCTCATTTAGAAAATAACTTAAATACAGATAGAATACAAAAAGGAAAAGGTTATTGTTTTAGAAAAGATAGAAATAAATGGATGGCTTATATTGGAATAAATTATAAATTAAAAACTATAGGATATTTTAATACAGAAAAAGAAGCTAAAGAAGCAAGAAAGTATTACTGTGAGAATCAGTGATAAGCATGTGGGGCTTATGTCTTATCAAAAGGGTGGCCAACTTTTAGATAGCATTAGTGCGGACGTTAAAATCATGCCGTTAATAAGAATTGTACTGGCAATACAATTCTGCTATAACGTAAAATATGTTAGATAGCCGATTTTAAGAAGTTTTACGTAAGAGTTTTTTAATATTTATTTTGCAGACGTAAAACTTCACGATGACACTTGTTATTAGTTACTCATAGTACAATATGAGTTGTTGTTAATCAACAATCGTTCAATCAAAATCTTCTCCGTAGTTGTACATGCGGAGACGTCATTAAAAGTTATAACTTAAATTTATCAAAAATGAAACAGTTACATCTTATTGGAACTACAGGAAATAATTTATGTCTTGTACAGATTCCAACTTCTTGGTCTCAACAAGAAGTAAAAGAAATGCTTGAAAGAGCACTTCTTGTTTTCATGCAGGAAAAAGATAATCCAGAATTTCTTTCTTCATTAAATGAAGAAGAACTGAAACGTCAATTTCCTAGATTCGATTCTAAGTTAATCGAGCAAGTTTCTGTTTTACTTCAGAATGTAGGTACACCAATATCTACAGGAGGAGGTCTTACATGGCAAGTAGAAGTACAGAATTACTTATTACGTAATCCTACTTTTACTAGAGACTTAGTTCTCTTATTTAACAATCCTCTCAAAAAAGAGGAAAAAGAGTATCTTTGTATTAACTACATTGAGGCACTACCAGAAATTGTTAAAGTTTTTAAGAGCTATGTCTAAAACGTGGAAAGAAAGTAAAGCAGTAAAACAAGGACGTTCTGAAAAAGGACGTCCTAAGCCTAAAATGGAACCCTATAAAAAGGGTACTAAGAATAAAAAAGAAATTTATTGATTACTCGCCAGTTATCATATAATTTAATTTTTTATTAATATGGTGGTTATCCCCGAATCGTGAATGAGCCCAGAGTCCTACAGCAAATCAAAGCTATGTGAAGATGCATAGTACGCTAATAAAGTAAAGGGGGCAGCATACGATAAGAAAACAAAGACTATGCCACGATTCATTATTTAAGAACATGGAAATAAGAAACGTTATAGAACTTTCTGCATTTAGCAAATCTTTATCAAAAAAGATTACGTACTTAAATCATAAAGAACGTATACTTATTGATATAGAACAAATTGCTGCAATAACTCCATCTTCAGAAAGAGAGGATTTACCTAAGAAAGTAGGTTTAGCCTCTTGTAATAATGATGAAGCAAAAGAAGAGTTGTATACTTGTGTATTACTTAAATGCGGTTTTAGTGTAAGAGTAATTGAATCAGTAGAAGAAGTATATAATAAAATACAAAGAATATACAATTCTACTATCTAGTAATAAAAATCAATTTTATTTAAAATGCGAAGCAAAAGAAAAATGGAGACTGTACGTATTCGCAAGGCGAATGCTACAATCAAAAAAGAAAAAGTAGTATGTTTTGCACAGGATAGAGACGTAAGCACTCGCATACTTGCGATACTATCTGTAGGGCAAACAAAATCCGGAGTAAAGAAAGAAGTGATAGGAGCTGACGGAAAAGCAACAATTTTCATGCCTGAAATTACTCGCTACAAAGTAATTTGTGGCTCCAATGGAAAAGTTGGAACAAGATATAACGTGATAAAAATACCCAAAGAGGAAAAGGGTAGAATTATCAAAAAGACTGTTATTGATAACAGTACTGTAGGCCGGCGATTAACAGATGAAGAGTTTGTTAATATGTATCCTTCTCAATGCAACATCTTTAAAGAGATATTTAAAGAAGAGTTTCAAAAACTAAAAAATAAAAAGTAATGATATTTGAATATGAATTTATCGATCTAGCTAATACTGCTAGTATTAGTAATATTTCTACTAGAGGACAACCTATTACCTCTACACTTTGTAAAAAAGATATAAAAGGATCAATAAAGAGCGCAATTAGTGAGAATCCTAGTTTTAAGCAATTTCTTGAAGAGAATAATGCTTATGGTAGATATGTAAAAAATGTCACCAATCAAATATTGCGAAGTAGAGATATCTCTGATAAACTAATTAAATGTGTACATAGAATCGCTCATAGTAATTATAGTAATAGAGAGATTATTAACGGCACTATTAGCTGGAGTAGTACATCAGAAGGTAGCGATTATTGGTTTGGATTATATGTTAATACTAAAAAGTAAATAATAACAATTTTAATTTAAAAATCAATTTTATTAACTTATCAAAATTTTAAAAATTATGGCAGATTTTAATTTAGATGCAAAAATGCAAGAGCAAGAGAACAATCAGGGTAAAGTAAATACTTCCGCAGTAGACAAAGCAAAAGAGAACATCGCTGCAAAGAAGTTGGAACAAGAGACCCGTGAAGTTGAACGTCGTTTATCAAACGCAGAGTCTACAGAAGATCGAGCATTAAAAGAGCTTCGTATGGCTCGTAAAAAAGAAGAAGCTCAAAAAGCATTTTTGACAGCTGTATCTACAGCTAAAACAAAATTTGAGTCCGACGGAGATTATCGTGCATATGATAAAGCCGTTGAGGAAGCCGAAGAGAAGCGTGATAAAGCCGTCAGTGACGCTAAGCGTGCTATCTACGGTGAGGATTATTGGAGATATTAATCCAGTAATTTAACTCCGAAATCAGAGTTGGGAGTGTCCGAGAGGCCTCCCAATCTCTTTCCGTATATTTAGTTCTAGAAAGAGATTAATACCACGATTTAGTTATTCGAATTAGAGTAGAATAAAATTATCTTGAATTAACAAGATACTCAAGAGCCTTGAGCCAGAGTGGAAAATTCTGAGCCACTGATCACGTGCCTGAGATCATTACTATCACTTGAAAAGTTTCGATAAACTGAAACTGCTGAATCGCTAGAACCTTGAGTCAAGACCTAGTGGTAGGCCTACATAAGTAGGTTAAGTATAGTAATGATATCAAATCACACATAGAATTAGAGCTTTAAGCCGAAGTTGATGGTTATCGTCTTTTGATGGTAATTTAAAACTTCAAATTCTATAGATCTATCAAAGGCATTTACTATAGTAGTAGGGAGCTACATGCCTAAGGTTATTCTTTTTTAAAGAGATAAACATGTATTTAGGGATAAGATATAAGTCGCATTGCGCACGCTTACAGAAAATATGCTTATATAAAAAAGGATACTTACTATTACTATAGATTTATAAGGTAAAGAGAGAGTGATCTCTTTTTATCTACTATCTTTCATAAACTTTTTTTCAGTTTTAAAATTTATATCATAAGAACTGTGATATATCTTATTAGGTTTATTGGAAACTATTAGGACGAGGCTATCGTATGCCTCCATCTCCACTATACTTTTCAGCTATTATTTTACATAGCTTAAGAGTATCTTCGTGAGACATTGTGTTTTTCATATAATTTATTGCAGTAGATATGAATTGAACATTACCAATTTCATATCCTTTAGAAGAATCTATTCTATCTAAAGACGCAGTATAAATAGGATTATTATGATTTTTAGTATATGTCGCTAACTGTAATTGTAATCCAGTATATGGACAAATACCTTTTTGTTCTTCCCATAATTCTTTTAAATATTCTAAAGTTAAATTAAAGAATTTAAATCTATTTCTTACATTTCTTAAGTAATATCTAAAAGGTGTAAATTCATCTTTACGATTATCTGCAATTAAATATTGAGGATTACCTTTTCTTTTATTTATCTTATTAGAATATTTAATTGCGCAAGATCTAGAACAAAAATTATGTCTTTTTAGTCGTATATTACGATTATATTCTGTAATTGGTTTATCGTATAGTTTTCCACAGTTATCACACGTTAACTGAATTAATTTTCTATTTCGTTTATATTTTAACATAATATTAAGTTTTTTATTATTTAACGAAATAATGTGTGGAAATGTTCTGTTTCGATATTAAATATACGGGGATGAACGGGTTTGACTAGTAGTGAAAGATAAAATAGGTTCAATTTAAAATTTAAATGGCAATACATTTGTCACTGATTACACTGCTCTAGGAGCGGCGTAAATCAACGTGCTAACTACGAAAATGAGGGTGTCTAGTAGCTTAACTGGATAAAGCCCTGGATTTTATCAGGAGATTGTGGGTTCAAATCCCACCTAGATAACAATTTATTTAATTATTTTAAAAAGCTTATGGATGAGAAAATAGCTGAAAAAAGATTAGTATCATTTAATAAAGAATGTATACTAGCAGGACCACGACAAAGCGTCGTTAGTTTCCTTAAAATGTTAATGAACTTAGGAGCTGATGTAACAAAAGCAACATCTGCAAAGAGTTTAATAACTAGTAAATCGAACATTGTATTACTACTTAAGAATGAAGGAAAAAGTAAGAAATTTCCTCAAATCACTGTATTAAGTAGGTCTTGGTGGGATTATTACCACAATCCCAAAAAGCATAGAAGTTCTTATAAAACATACAATATTCCAAAACAATGGAATAAAGTATATAATGAGATACTAAAACTTGAAAACATTCCATTCTTAATTCCTGAGTAATATGAGACTAACATTTTGGATATACTTTGATAATCCCGGTGAAAAGGAGAAATTAAAGAAGATAATGGATGAACCATATGATGATTTTGAAAAGAATCGTCTAATCCAAGAAGAGTTTGGAGTTGATTTGCTTACAGCAAGTCGAGTTATTGACACATATTATAAATCAATTAAGAAATGAAAGCAGGAGTATATATTGTTAAAGATTTATTCAGTGAACAGAAATACATTTTGTCTTTAAATGGTAAGGAACCATTTATAAGAATCACAAATAGTATTTCACTAAGTTCATTTGCTAATGGTCTTATCGAAAGAGATCATAAAATAGTTGAACAGATTTTGGAAGATCCTACTAAATTTGAATTTACTCTTCTATCTAAAGAAATTGAATCAAGTAAAACAGAAGAAAGAAACACAGAATCTAGTAGTATTCAATATACTGATGAACAATATAAAGAATTCATAAGTATAAAGAATATTCAACCAGATGGTAATTTAAATAAAATTGCTGTTACTGCAGATATTCAAGGTAAATTACATATATCTTGGGAAGAAGCAGAAAAATTATTTGATATAATAAATATTCGTTATTTAGAAGACGATAAATGGAAGAAAATAGAGATAAAATCTTCGATCAACGAGGCGAACTCTGTAATACAATAAAAGATCTTTTTAAAAATACTAGCAAATGTGAAAACTTTTTACCAGTATTTAGAGAAGATGAAGGTTATTGTATGGATTGGGGAATAATTGGATCAGAATATGAAAAATATTTTGGTTGGATTAAAACTCCAGATGGGAAATTTTGTTCAGTATGTCCAGATAATATGGATTGGCGTACTTGGATTGAGATAAAAGCAAAAATTAATAAATGGCTTGCTTGGATATCTCAACGTCTTTTTCATCCTAGTAAGATGATAGGGAGCAAACATACTACAGACTTAGTAAGACTAAGAATTGCTGTAGCGATGTTAGACAAAATAGAATTACCTAGAATATATTCTGATGAAATGTTTGATAATTTAATTCAATGTTATTGGATACGCAAGTATATATATGATACCTATTACTATAGGTACATACTAGGTATTCCATTTTAGTTTAGAAATAAGGAAGTGTAATAAGATTTGCCTACTTTCAGACGAGATAGCTGTGTCGTCGCAGAGGGCGTTCTAAACAAAGGATTCTAGGGGTTCGACTCCCCTAGTTTCCACTAACTAATGCTTGTTATATGAAAGAAGAAGAAAAAATCTTAATTGAACAAGCAAAACACGGTGATGATAAGGCTTTTAATCAGTTATATGAACGGTATCATAGACTGATAAGATATATTATCTTTGATATAGTCAAAGATGATGAACTTACTCAAGATCTATTGAGTAACACATTTATAAAAGCTTTTAGTAAACTCAGTTCTTATGTAAATCCTATTAGCTTCGAAGCGTGGCTTAAAACAATAGCAGTTAATACTACTATTGACCATATAAGAGCCACAAAGGATTTATGTAAGAACTTCAGCATAGATAATGAGACAAATACTATTCAGTTAGAAGAAACAGCTCCAGATCCCGAGTCAGATATGATTAAAACGGAGAATATTAAACTTCTAAGAATAGCATTATCTCGCCTAAGATCTAAGTATCGAAATTTACTCGAGTTAAGATACTATCAAGGTCTTAGTTATGATCAACTGAGTGTTAAGCTTGGAATTCCTATCGGAACTGTAAAATCCGATTTGAATAAGGCAAAACGTAGGTTGAGAGAAATTTTTCATAAACTTTCAAAAAATTAACAGAACATGACAACAATGACTTTCATTTCTATGATTGTTGCTTTAATTCTAGTGATTGTAGCAATCGCTAGAGTGCAAGGTAGCCCAAAGCTAGGTATCAATTTAATATTGACACTAGCATTTGCGATTGTTGTTGGATTTGGTATCCAGAGTAAGACTCGTAATATCGAGCCTAAAAAGGACCAAATAGAAAAGGTCTCTGTAGTAAACCACATGCCCATACAGGCTTTGCAAATCGTTGGAGTGACACCAATGATTACTGCAACAATTAAGTCTGTAAGTAAGGCTTATATGTGGTTTATTAGAGACCAAGGAGACCAACAACAAGGAGAAAATCTTCTAGTTCATACTAGAACTAGAGCGTCACCAGATCACGAGGATTCAAGTTAGCTTACTAACTATTTTCGGGATCATTACTATTTCTATCATTAGTTATTTTAATAATTTAAAACTGTAAAGGACAGTAAACAAATCAATTGAATCATGTCTAATAAGAAAAATAAAACAACTCAGCAAGCTCCTGTAAAGGATACTGAAGTAAAGGATAACAAGAGTGCAAAACAAACTCAAGTAAATAATCCACAAAAACCAAAGGAAGTAAAAAAGCCTGAGGTAGAAAAAGAGGAGAGAAAACAAACTCCACCACCTGTAGATCCTACAGTAGAAACAGTTGCAACCGAAGAGGTTAAGCCGGAGCCAAAGGAAGAGATTCCTTCAAAAATCGACTTAAACAACATTAAGTTACAACCACATCAGAGAATGTCTGGCGATGGTTATGCTCGACTATTAGAAGTAGCTCAGCGTCATATAGCCGGAATGAAATCTGGTGAACCAGCAACGATTAAGATGGAGCAAGCCTTCACATATAATCTTGCTTGGGGTATGACTAAGGCTTCTATTCAAGCTCGTGAAGAGAAACTTGAATTAGGTCTTGCAGTTCCAAATGATGATGTCATTGTTCAAGATGTTATTAATACATTTAATAATATTGGTGTTACAATGTTGCCGCATCATGTATCTGAGGATGGTAAACAAATGACCTTAGCATTTAAGGACATTACTCCAGAAACAGAGAAAGAAGCTAAAGAGGAAATTAAACAAGAGAAAAAAGCTCCTGTAGTTCCTGAGCTAGATGCTGCTAAGTGGAAGGATGAGAATGATGCAAAGAATGGATTATCCTATATCTTATCACAGCAGAACTCCCCTTTTCCAAATCGTTTCAGCGAGGCATTGATGAAAGTACGATTATATCGACAGAATCAAGAACCAGACGAAGCAAAAAAGGAAACTTGGAACAAGATTGGATTAGGTGCATTATTCGAAGATGCTGTTACCCTGTTAGGTAATAAATCTACAGCATTAGTACGTGGTCTATGTCAGGGAACTGTTAGTTCTCTTATAGCAGATCATAATCCAATTTTCGCTCATTCAACTGTAAAATATAATCTTCCAGTTCTGAGTGAGAATGAAGTAGTTGATTTGATTAAAGCATTTATTCGTGTTCGTAATGCGGACTCTAAACAGCCAATTGACGAAACTACAGCAGTTAAGAATGGAATCCTTGAGCCTACTCGAGATTTCTTCTTACAAGTACCGCAACTAAGTAAATTAGTTGTTAATACTGACGATCCTAAATCATATGAAGTAGGACTCGCCAAGAAGATCATGAACAAATTCTATGAAGCTTATAAGACTGAAGTTCCTATGGCAGATCCGAAGTTCATGCTCAATGCAACAAATAAAATGATCGAAATTCGTAACATGTACGTAGACAAGGATGCAGCCTTCGCTCTATATACAGAAAGCGAATATCCTAAGGAAACTCCGAAATCTGAGGAAACTGCAGATCCTAAGAAAGACGAGAAACCGGTGGAAGAGAAGAAGTAAATAACTATAAATCATTATCAAAATGAGTAGACATGGCAATTTACTTACATACGTGTCATTTGCTATTGTAGGTATATTATTATCCTATAATACGAACTTCTTTCAAGTAGAAGAGGTTCGGGCAGATCAAGTAAAACCACTTGACTTGCCCGCATTAAAGTTCGATCCTAAGAATAATTTATCCTTAGAGATTGACCTTAATAAAGGTGTTTCCAATGTAAAAAGCGATATGCCGATCGCTAACATTGATGTCACCATTAATCACCCCACGAAAATCGTGGAAAAGGTAGTAAAGAAACCAGTTAAAGAAAGGAAAGAATATGAAACAAAAACTGAATATCTGGAGAAAGTAGTGATGTTTACTCTACCTACTCCTCGCTTTCACGTACCAGATGTTCAGATTCCTAAAAGCGTAGAGAGATGAAAGCAAATAATAATACATTAGATAAATTAGCATTTGTAGGCTTAATTATCTTCTTTATAATGTGTTTACTTTTTGCATGGTGTATAATATAACAGTTAAAGATAAAAGCTGTCGGGTCAAACGATTCCTTACCCGTAGTAAGAAGAAGGAGAGTGGTATTGTAGCTGTACACTTAAAAAGCAATAAGACAGCGTATATTATGTTTGGACAAGTCTGATCAACGAATCGCATAATATAGACAAGGAAAACAGGATATGAGAATATGATAGCGCTAACACGCAATTCAAAAGGTAGTATGATAACTTATTAATAAGTATATCCTTTTACTCTAGAAAAGTTAATAAGAAAATGGAATAGTGTAGATATCAATCCATTCTATAGATATTGAGAACCGTCTGGTGAATATACTAAGAGAAGACACTTCGATACGCTTACCGATAAAGTAGGGAAACGTAGAAGATAAACGATATATGGAGTCTGCTTCAGCAGCTATTAATAATTATAGGTGACAATGTAATTATTAAGTCTTAGAGTAAAGACAATAGTAAACTTCATTAGAAGTCCGTGGAGGAAACCAATCCTGAAATCAAGAAGGGACTTTAAACAGCAACTGCAACTATCACAAAGGGTGATAGAATTACTCAACAAAGAACTGACTAAGTTCCGGGTAGTGTCCAAAGCTACCTTACTGAATCCACTTTAATTAATTTGGATAGGTTAAATAAATTTGCTATCTCAGTGTTCACTACATTAGTGCTGAAACACCTATATGAAAGAATATAGGGGAAGTGTAGTTATGAAGGAGATTAGATATTTAATAGAGGGTGCTATAAGGTGCTACGAATCTAAAGAAAGTAGAATCAATTACTACAGCTTTTATTCTTAGAAGTAAAGGTCAACAGTTGGTGTTATTACTAAAGATTCATATGGCTGAGTGGCTATGATCCATACTGGGAAAGTAGAAATAAATTCGAGACTTATTTTCTATGGATACGTATGACAGATTATCCGGATTAGGTGCCAAACCTATACTTTATAGAACTATTAATATCAACGTGATTGTGTTTACTGCATGAGTTATATCACGATAATAAATGGAAACGCAGAGGTTTGGTGAAGCGTACCAAAACGTTAATCCAAGTTTTAGAACAACTCTTGGCAAGATTGTAATACAGTAACACTGTATGTATCTAAAACAGGTCTAACTTACCTAATACAAAGTTTTTGACGTCGGCTAACAGAGTCCGTCGGTTGATATCCGAGAAACCTGCAAAGTTTAGTATGCTTTCTTTAAAATATATAACGAAAGTAGGGCTTTTGTAAAGTCAATGGGCTAAGTTCAAGTCTATTAACGTAGAGCTACTGAATCCAAAGATTCACCACTGGCCCGAGAGTCATATTTCCTCTTAAACAAAGAATATTAGAGAGTATTAACATGTTTAACACCGTAGGGGCCAAAATCCCGAGTTAAAGTAAATTTGAGGAAGTCCTCGCTAGGAAAAGTCTATCATTTGTAGGATAAGATAAACCATTTTCTGACTGCGTCCTCAACAAGCCAACCGTTATTGCTTCGTGCATGAATACCAGAGTATGATGATAAATCATATGATCGGTATAAAGCGTTTCATTGAAACTTATAAATCTTTAAGAGTGACCGAAAGCGAACTAATACTTATAGACCTATTTGTAAGTAAGAGTAAATGGAAAGTAGGTGAAAGTCCTCAATATTCGAGCTTGTAAAACAGAAAAATCCTCGAAAAGGTCATATGGGCAGTATACTGCATATGAAAGAATAGAGTGGCAACCACTTTAGGGTGAAAAGACTAGAAGTGTTGGGTTTGGTAACGTTCCTAAAACGACCGTATATGTGGAATATTCGATAAAGTAATCCTATGTGGTTTATTATATCTTATCAGTGTGTTTAAGCCAATTTAAGACACACATACTAGTAATAGTATATTTGTATTGACAAAGATATAACGTTTGCTAGAGAAGCCTAGAAATGTATAAGAACTAGTAGCATGTGCATATCCCTATCAATATACAGCGGTAGAAGATAGTAAAAAACGTATTGATCTTGTGACTTATTAATTAATGTCGTAAGATCTCATTAGTCTGATGTTGGGCAAGCGTAAGGGACAGTTAGTCATGACACGAACCTTCATTAGTTAATATGAAAAGTATAATTGGATAATTCTAGAGTAAGACTAGTTCCATAATGCACTAGATGAAAAAGTGTCATTTAAGAAGAGGAAGTATCTACTTAAATGTGTCTCTATGGAGTGCTAGAGTAATAGCAATAGCAGAATTACAGAGTGAAATAGAATCCAATAAGCTTATCAAGTATAAAGAATAATTTCAAGGAGTAGTCATTGAATTGACGTAGGCGATAAGATAACAGGCACCTGGGCAACAACATCCCCTATTTAGGAAATACTCCAGTAAAGAAGTTCTTTTATTTTATTTGAGTTTATTAATCTTTTAAAAACAATTTAAATGTTTCGTTGGTGGAATCAACCACGAAATCAAGGAGGAAACAAATTATGGATTATATGCGTATTAATGCCGCACAATGTGGCGCAACTCTGGGTAAATATATTTTAGTAGTAGAACGGAACCCAGTAGATACAAATTATTCAGAAGATAAAAAGAATGGTACATTGACTTTAAGTCGGCCTATTTATCTATACTCAATTCGACCGATAGAGGTAACTTCAGTCGAGTTAGTAGAATCAATGAGTAACGAACGTAAAGTTCAGTTCAATAAAGATCCGAAATTACGGCTCGATATCGCCAATATTGACGACATTACGAAAGTTATTCCGGTACCATCGGCTTCTACTGTTAAAGCAGCAATTGAGAAGTACGAACGATCTAACAAAGAAGAAATTACTATCTTTGTAGACTATGTTAAATTAGTACCGGAAGTTATGGCCCTTAACCGGGATGAGAAGAACGTACTTCAGAGCTTCTTGAATGCTCAGATGAAGTTCTGTGGAACTTTAGCCGAGGCAAATGAGCTTGAGGCTACAGCTTGTCGGACTCGGATGAAAGAGTTAGGTATTGACGTTAATATCTAATTACTATGTCCGAGCAGGGATTTACTATAAGTCCGTGGGCGTTTAGAGATTTAACTTACATGTTTAGTGATCCTATTCTTGTAGATCAATTGCTACTTACAGATGAAAAGCAAGTAGCAAAATATAAGAAAGTCAATAAAGATGGATCGATAACACTTGGTAAAACGAGTATTTCATGGTTAAATCGCCTATTTGGTGGAGAATATGTACTTAATCCTGAGACAATTTGTCTTAGATTAATTAAGATAATAACCGGTATGGGTAGTGGTCGAAATGATGATGCATATAAAGATATGTGTGATCGTTTCTCAAATTATTATAAAGATGGAAATTATAGTTTGGCTATATCTGCAATTTTTGTTGCATATCGTTTTGTATTAGCTTCAGATATTAAAACAATGACTGAAGAGAACTCTACAGTTGAGAAAGGAGTTCCTAATCGAAAAAATGTTTTAATAAATGGAGTATTAGTAAAAGACAATTCTGGTCAAGCTGTTGTAGTGGATTTTTCAAATCCATCGCAAGTATTATTCCGTCGTCCATAAAATCGAAAATCATAAGTAATGGTAATTATATTCTGTGATGAATGATGAATAGATATTACACATTACTCAAGATATTTCCTAGTAGAGAGAAGATGAGTTAATCTCTCTACTACAATATGGGCGTAATACGGTATGTATAACAGCATACTAAGTGGGTTGGCTAGCCTCGAGAAAAAGAAGAGGATGTCATTATCGATGATGAATACGCCCTCACAGGTAGTTGATAATTCAAGTATATAAATAGATGTTTAACAATTTAAAATCAATTTGTATATGAAAATTAAATCAACAGAAATTAAGGCAAAGCTAGAGAAGTTAAATAAAGATATCACTAATAATTGGATGATCATTCGAACAGAGAACTTAGTTGAGAATGGGTTCAAGCGTCATTATGATATGAAAGCATTGTTAGATGATATTAATAAAAAAGCTATAGACCGTATTCAGACGAAACTAGATCAGTTTTGTATCAATATCGGTTTTAAATCACGTAGCGATTTTCCGAAAGATAGTATTTATCCTATTATCTTTGAGTTATCAGAGAAGAATGAACAATTTGTTCAATTAGGCATTATTATCGAGAAGTCAACAATTAATCCTACCCTAAAGATGAAGAAGGGTAAGAAGAATCTTAAACAGAATGAGGAACTTACTCGTGATTTCTTAAATAAACTTCGCAACAATCTTCAGTTGGAGATTAATGGCCTAAAAAAGAAACTTGCTGACTTCAATGATGCAGCTGAGTTAGATACTACTAGCGCATACATGTATTTGGCAGCATAAAAAGGAAGATTTGTCGCTCCCTTTAAGTAGGAACAAGAGTTTGGCAAGTCGGGTTCGAATCCCGGACGAATCACAAGTCTCGAAAACTTATTTACTAACATTAAAATTATCAAAATTTATGAAAACTAAAGATATCAAATCTACAGAAAAGAAAATATCCTCTTTAGATAAAGTAAAAGCACTTAAAGAGAAAATTATTGCAAATGCAAATACACTTGCTGATCGTATTCTTAGTAAAGCAATTGCTAAAGAAGAACAAGAGAAAGCTTGGGAGACTAGAAAAGAAGAACTTAAAGCAGAAGCTGCTAAAAAGCGTAAAGAGGCAGCTTTAAAGAAGCGAGAAGAGAAAGCGAAGAAACTTTCTCAGATTCATTCTAGTATTCCTACTAAGGATACCTCTAAGAAGCAGAAAGCTATCGATAAAGCAATCGAGGAAAAACACGATGAGAAAATGATTGCTAAGGAGACAAAATTCGAAGATTTCAATCCTAAGCGACAAAAGCTTACTAAAGAAGAGCGAATTGAGCGTAACAAAAAACGTGCAATTAAACTTATCCACCATAAAGAAATTAAGGATAAGACAAAGCATATAACTAAAGAAGAAAAAGAGAAAATTGCCGTAGAAGCTAGAAAAGCTGGTTATCTAGCTTACAAAGCAGAAATGCAAAAACAAGCTTCTGAAATAGCAGCAGATCCTAAAGCGTATCAAGCACGACAGGAGAAAAGAAAGAAATCAGAACAAGAGCGTTTAAATATGCTTGCTGAGAAACGTAAAGCTCGTATGGAGAAACTTCAACGAGTAGAACTTACTCAGAAACAAAAGACATTAAAAGATCTTGAGCATTTTAAACTGGCACAAGAACGTCGTAATGAAAAGAAACTTCAACGACGTCAAATGTACCTTTCTAAAGATGGTATACAATTACCTAAAGTAAAGAACAAAGTGGAAGTTCGACCTATTATTGAACAACCAAAAAAACAAGACAGTAGTAAACATCGTTATATTGTGAGAACCCAATATATCGATCAACCATCTCTTACTGGAGATAGAGTTGGTGCTATTGTCTGTCTTCCAGATAAGTTAAAGGATATCGTAAAATATTCTTTCAACAAAATGATGGAAAAAGAATCTGATAAAGTAGTAGGATACTTTATTTATGATTCAGATAATCCTGAAGTATGTATCATGGAGATGGTTAACTCTAAATATCGAGAGATTGACGGAGTTACTATCACTCGTTTACAAAAACAGGATAAAACTGCAGCGTAAGCTGATATTCGTCTATGAAACAGGGGTGCGTCTGTTCAACGCACAATATGACACGTAAATAATCCGAAACTATAAGGGAAAAGTTGGTAGTCTATATAAGCGCTTATATAGGAACTTGGTTCGAATCCAAGACGTGTTACACAAATTATAGCTATGAAAATTAAAGACAAAACCTGTATAGTCTTTGATATTGAAGTTCTTAAGAACATATTTACTTGTACTTGTAAGAATACAGAAACAGGAGTAATTAAAGTATTTGAAATATCTTCTAGAAAAGTAGATATTCAAGATCTCCTTGATTACTTTACTCAGGATTGTTATTTTGTTGGTTATAATAATCATCACTATGATAATCCAGTATTGAATTATATCTTCTCATTATATAGAAAAAGATATTTTGAGTTTTTCAGTACAAGAGAAATAACAGAATCTATATTCAGAATGAGTCAAATTGTAATAGACAAAAACTCTAATTTTGAATTATGGAAAGAGTATAAATATACTAAGAATTTTCTATCAATTGACTTATTAACAATGTTGTTCTCTAAAGCATTACGTGTATCTTTAAAAGAGATGCAAGTAACTATGCAATACAAAAACGTAGAAGAATTTGTAGTCGATTGGAAACAAGATCTCCCAGAGAAGGATATGGATAGGTTAATATCATACAATATTAATGATGTGAAATCTACTGAAGAACTTTTATATCGATGTGAAAAACTATTAGATATACGAGTAGAAACTGAAAGAGATTTTGGATTACCATGCTTAAGTCTGGACAGAGTAAATTTAGGAGATAAATTATTACAATTAAAGGTAATGCAAAAATCTGGTCTTAGTAAGGACCAGTTAGAGAATATGAAATCTCCTATGGATCGTATAGATCTAGAAAAAGTTATATTTCCTTTTATAAAGTTTAATACTCCAGTACTTCAGAAAGCATTACAAGATATGAAAAATCAACACAATGTGTCTCCAGGTAGAAAAGGTTATATTAATACTTTTATATTTGGTGGAATGGAAGTAACTATTGGAGTCGGAGGTATACATGGTGACAATGGTTGCTGTTCAATTAAATGTAATGAAGATGAATTATTATTAGATTCTGATGTTAATTCACTATACCCAAGTTTAATTGCAGTATATGAACTATATCCACCCAAATTAAAATCCATTCTTAAAGAGGTATATCCTGAAATTATTCAGGAAAGACTAGAATTTAAGAGAACAAAACAAAAAAATAAAAATGAAACGTACAAGTATATGCTTAATGGAGTAACTGGGAAAATGCAACAAGAAGTATCTTGGTTATATGCACCATTTTCTATTATGCAAGTACGAATTAACGGTCAATTGCTACTTTTAATGCTTGCTGAGAGACTTTTAGATCTAGGATGTAAGTTATATCAGATTAATACTGATGGTATCTTATATAAGATAAAAAAGGACAAATATGATAAATTACAACAAGTACTAAAAGAATGGGAAGAGCTTACTAAGCTTACTCTAGAAACAGAACAGTTTACTTCATTTTATCAGTTAGCAATAAATGATTATTTTGGAGTAGAATCTGATGGAAATATTAAGAAGAAAGGATTCTTTCTGACTGATATTGAATTAGGAAGAGGATTACAACCTAAGATAATACCTGAAGCAATTATTAACTATTTCGTTCATAATATTCCAGTAGAAGATACAATTAAATCATGTAGAGATATACGTAAATTCTTACAAGCTGAGAAGACTGGTAAACAGTGGACAGTTGAGTATAATGAACAAATTCAGCAGAGAACTAATCGATTTTACGTTAGTAATAGTGGATATTACTTATGGAAATGGAAATTAGATGAAACTGGAAAAAGATCATATCATAATATGCTAAAAGGTCATGGGGTAAAACTTCATAATCGATTATATTCTGATGAAGATCTTCAATGGAAATATTCTCAAGGAGAAACATTCCAGAGTATATATGATGTTGATTATCAATATTATATTACTCAATGTGTTAAAGTGATTGAACAATTAAAACCTAGACAGTTAAGCTTGTTTAACTTTTAACAAAAATTGGCAGAAAATAACAAATCTTTGACAAGCTTTTAAAATTTTTAAGAGCATGATCATTGAACTAGATACAAGTTTATTAGAAATAATAGACAATATATCAATTAATCAGTTAGTATTTTTAAGTCTTGTATTAGATAAGAATCAAAAATCCCATCAAGGTATCACACCACTTATTCGCCTGGTCAGTGATAGTGAAATACAAGACTTAATCGACAGAAATCTTATTCAGAAGAAAGATGATAGTAAAAAGTTAGTGTATAAACCTACTAAGGAATTAGTAGATAAATTAACTCCTAAAGATATACTTTTTGAGCAATTTTATACATTATATCCAATAATGGTTAGTAGACCAGATGGAACTAAAGGCTTTCTTAGAAGTAATGTTAAGAAATGTAGAGATTATTATAACAAACTAGTTAAAGGCAACCCTGATCTTCATAATAGAATCATAACCGCTTTGAATTTTGAGCTTTCCGATAAAGCAATGACTGGTAAGCTTGGTTATATGAAAACTATGTGGAAATGGCTTACTTCACATGAATGGGAATTAATTGAAGAGCAAATGAATATTAATCAACCTGAAACTACTATGTTGTATGGAACAAAATTACGTTAATCCGCTACCGTTTAAACATATATCTACAGCTGCAAGTGAAGCTGTTACATATATACGAAGACGTAAAAACCATGAAATTGAACCACTTAAAAGTAGATGGAATAAATTCAATGAAATGTGTTGTGGTGGGATTGAACCTGGTTGTGTTTATACAATTGTAGGAGCATCAGGAACTGGTAAGTCTTCGTTTGTAAATACGCTTGAAACTGATTTAATTGAACTTAATTCTAACAAGGAATTGGTTGTACTTTCTTTCTCATTTGAAATGCTCAGCCGTGCACAAGTAGGAAGAAAACTATCTAACAAGTTGCGTCAAACAACTACACAATTGTACTCGGCATCAGAAGATCTTTCTGATAAAGAACTTAATTTAGTTGAGGAAACTGCAGAATCTCTTAAAGATTATCCTATATATTATGTGGATGATGCAGCTACAGTACAAAAGATAGACGATACAATTATATATTTTCAAAATACGATTGCTAAGGATAAATGGTTAATAGTTATTCTGGATCATACTTTATTAGTAAATAGTGATAACTATAAAGATGAAAGAATGATTATATCTGAGCTTGAAAGAGTATTTATCAAAGCAAAGAAAGTTGGTATGACAAGTATCATACAATTATCTCAAATGAATCGTAATATAGAAAATATTGATAGAATTAATAATCCATCGAGTCACTATCCGATGCGAAGCGATTTATCATCATCTGACTCTGTATTTCAAGGAAGTGATGTTATAGCGGTTTTATCTCGACCTGAAACTTTAGGTATCACCGCTTATGGTCCTCAACGACTACCTGTACAAAATAAAGTATACCTCCATTTTCTTAAAGTAAGAGAAGGAGAATTGGCAATACTTGAATTTGAGAATGACCTGAAATATAACAACCTAATTGAGTTATAGATAGGATTTTTATTAATCTTGGTTAAATAAAGGCGAATTATGACATACAAATATAATACAGTAAACAACACGGCAAAGAATAACACAAATCTTGACTATACGATTGATTTGAGTAAGTATTTTACGACAACTACTTCTTCTAAGAAGAGTGATTATACGATTAGCATTTTGGATAAGATTAAATCTATTTTCCCGTGGGCTAACAAGAATGATAACAAGTACACAATTCTGACATTGGATAATGCTCCGTATGAGAATTATACAATTTTGGATATTACTCCGGAAGCATTGAATCTAGAATGGAATAAAGCAGCTTCTCGCTTATTTGATTATATTTACTATACGGAGAATCCCTCCTATGATTTTAAGATTGGTGATATTCCGGTTAAGATTCATGGTAATTATATCCAAGTAGGTTCTCGATTGATTCCGAAGTTTACAAATTCATCATTCTTTAATGATCTTCCTAAGAAGGATCGTATTATTCTTTACAATATCTCAATGAATATTAATTCATTAGAAATTGCAGCGTAACTTAACTTATAACAAATCTTTTCAGAATTTTTACAAAATTTTTCAAACTATATCAAATTCTTTCAAAGTTTTCTGAGAAGTAGATAAACTAACATTATGATAGTATTACCTACTGAGAAAATTAAAGCAAAGGTGAGAAATCCAAGATTTCTTATCTTTTTTGGTAAACCAAAATCTGGTAAAACTACATTAGCAGCACATCTAGAAAATAATTTAATTATTGATTTAGAAGGTGGATCTGAATTTATTGATTGTTTAGCAGTACAAGCTAGAAATATTAATGATTTAGGTGAAATAGCTAATGCAATTAGACAAAAGAATAAAGAATGTAATGGATATTTCTACAAATATATCACAATCGATAACGCAACACGTTTGGAAGAACTTACGTTATCATATGCTCTTACTTTATATAATCAAACTCCAATGGGGAAGAGTTATAAGGGAGACGTACGATTACTACCACAAGGTGGTGGCTGGTTTTATGTAAGACAAGCTGTACGTAAAGTATTAGATATGTTTAGAGAACTTTGCGAAAATTTTATCTTAATAGGTCATACCAAAGATAAACTTGTAAACAAAGATGGTGAAGAACTTTCAGAAATGGAATTAGATTTAGCTGGAAAGCTAAGTAATATTATATGTGGAGAAGCTGATGCTATCGCATATATTTCTAGAAAGAAGAACCAAACCATTGCATCCTTTAAAGGTGGGGAGAACATTACTATTGAAGCAAGAGCTCCACATCTAAGAGGTCAAAATATCGTTATTGCAGAAAGTGATGACGAAGGAAAAATCTCAGTATACTGGGATAAAATTTATTTGCCAGACCAAGAATAACCAAAACATAGAAGAAGATGATTTATAGTTCACAAAGAGCACAAGCTATCCAAAAGAAAGATATAGCATATTTAGCAGCCGGTATTCACGATAATGTAGTATTAGAATCAATTAGAGTAGATAAATCTCTTAATGGTAATAATTTTATTGAGTTTAAATTCATTGCAAAAGATGGTAGATTTATGACCCATACAGAGTGGGAACCATCTAAATCAGATAATATGTCTGATGAAGATTTGCAAAGAAAATGTGATAATCAGTTTGCAAGAATTGACCAGATTCTTGAATGTTATTATCCAAATCCTGAAGATAGAGTCTTTAACGGCGAGAGCTTTAAGGAATTTATTACTTGGGTAGCTGAAAAGCTTAACAATGCAGATAAGTCTACATTACTTCGTATTAAAGTAGTATATAATAATAGTGGTTATACTACTCTACCGAAGTATGCAAAATATAGATTTATTGAACCGATGACGATTGTTGATAAGAATGAGTCTGTTATTGTCAAGTTGAATATTGATCAATTTGAGAAGCCAGTAATTGCTGATTTTGAACAATCGAATCCAAATCCACTATTATCTAATGAATCATTTACCGTAGTAGATGGAACTTTAGATAACACAAACAATGATAATCCTAATGGATTACCATTTTAAAATATAATTCTATTCGTACGATAGAACGAAGACTTCTCACGCTTAGCATATTGATGAATACTTCAATAATAGCGCACCAAGAGAACCAGATCGTAGGCTGGCACTGACCACACAGGAGGTATTTTAAAGGTGGAGAAGAGTAAGCACATAATTTCTTTATTAGGGAATGTTGTACGGGCGCCGTACAAGATGGAATAGGTTAATAAAGAAAAAGCAGATGTGTGAATGGACCTAATACAAATGCTAACTAGCATGTATTTAAATGGAGCGGTTCGAGTCCGCTACTCTTCACTTATAAATTTATATCATATGTATGACTCTAAAAGAATTAAAAAACAAGATAATCCTATTACTCTGGATTACATCTTATCAAAAGTCACAGAATATGATATTTATGCTAGATATCTAGGACAATTTAAAGTTGGATTTATTTATAATAGTCCATTCAGAAAGGATAAGAATCCTTCATTTGGAATATTCCGAAGTAAGAAGACTGGAAAATTACTATTTAAAGATCATGGTAATGGAGAATGCGGAGATATAATCAAATTCGTAGAGTTATATACTGGTATAACTAATTATAATGATCTACTAAATCAAATAGTAAAGGATATGCAAATTACTAATAATACGGTATTGCATAGTAATAAAGAAGTAGAGAAATCTACTGAAACAGTTATTGGAGTAGTTAGACAAGATTGGACAGATATAGATAAACAATATTGGTCACAATTTGGAATTTCTCTAAAGACTTTAAAGAAATTTGGTGTAAGTAGTATAAAATATTATTTGTGTGATGGTGTAGTAAAGGGAGTGTATAAGGAAAATAATCCTATGTATGCATATAAAGTATATGATAGATTCAAGATTTATAGACCTTTAGCAGATAAATATACTAAATGGCGTAATAATTTAACTCCATATGATATTCAGGGATATGAACAATTACCTAAAAAAGGTGATTTACTAATTATTACTAAATCTATGAAGGATGTTATGTGTTTATATGAAATGGGTTATACTGCAATATCACCAGCTTCAGAAAGCACATTTCTTACTCCAGATGTTATAGATGCACTTAAACTTCGATTTAAGCGTATTTTAATATGTTTTGATAGAGACGTTCCTGGAGTTAAAAATATGCGTAAGATAAGCCTTAAAACAGGTTTAAATGGATTCTTAGTACATAAGAAATTCCAAAGTAAAGATATATCCGATGCCATTAAGAATAATGGCTTTGAAGTAATTAAAAATTGGCTAAAAGAAACATTAAGTTAATATGTTAGGATCAGAAGTAATTAAACAAATTCAGAACTTGATAGATGAATATGGAGATTTACCTATCGAGATTAGTTTAAATGGATCAGATCAAGAAGAAGTAAAAGAAATTTGTTATGGAGGATATGGTAAATTTTCTAATAAACCTGATCGTAAGTATATAACATTATTATCATTTATACAATAACATTATGATATGGTTTACTTCAGATCTACATTTCTTTCATGACCGTATATTAGAATTTCATCCTAAGCGAAAAGAGATATTTGGAAGTACTGTTGAAAAAGCTAAAGAAGCTATGATACAGTTATGGAATTCTAGAGTAAACAAGAAAGATACTGTATATATTTTAGGTGATCTTGCATTTGGTGAAGTAGAAGATAAAAGAAAACTATTTCAAAGATTAAATGGTAACAAAGTACTAATACTTGGTAATCATGATAAAGTACCAGATCATTTAAAATGCTATTTTAATCATATTACTCAGATCAAGAATATTAAATTTAAGAAATCTGTATATAATTTCTTACATAAAGATCTAGAAGTAATAATGTGCCATTTTCCAATGTTAAGTTGGGAACACAAAGATAAAGGATCTGTTATGATACACGGTCATTGTCATGGAAAAGTAGATCAAATAAATACAGATTCTAAAGAATTAAGAGTAGATGTTGGTATAGACGGGAATCTAGCTAATTATGACTTGATATCTTTAGAAAAACTTGCAAATCATTTTATAAAAATAGAAAAATATAACGAACATGGAATGGTTAAATAGTACACCAAGTCTAACATGGTTACAATTAATTCTGATTAGTTTTATTGGAAATCTTTGTGGAAGTATACTTTGTACATATATTGATCGTTATGAAGCAAAGAAAAACAAAAAGAAAGAAAACGACAAATCAGAAAGTTAAAAATGCCACACCAAATATATATGATGGTATTGAATTTAAAAGTAAACTTGAAACATATGTTTATAAACAGTTAAAGGCTCATAATCTCAAAGCAGAATATGAGCCTATTAAATTTGAATTAATACCAGCATTTACATTTTGTGGTAAAAAGATTCGAGCAATGACTTATACTCCAGACTTTATTGGAGATAATTTTATCATAGAGGCTAAAGGAAGACCTAACGATGTGTGGCCATATAAATGGAAATGGTTTATGTGGTCATTATTAAATAAAGGATTAGCTGAGAAGTATAAATTATTTGTAGTACATAATCATAAAGAGACAGATGAATGTATTAGACGAATTCAAGAACTAAAAGACAATGAAGAACATATCTGAAAATACAATTAAGTTATTTAAGAGTAATTATAAGTTAGCTATTTCAGAACTCGAAAATAAGATTTTAGAGAAAGAAATGGAACTTGAGAATTTTTTTAATAACGATAATATATCTAAAAGTAAAAATAGTTATACAGTAAGTTTATTTTATTCTTATTACGATAAGAATTTATTTAAGAGATATCATGATTTGAAACAGGATCTTATAAGACATTATGATCTATTACAAGAATATAAAACAACTTATGATAACTTTATTTTAGGATTAGAAAATGAAAGTAACAGCAATTAGTGACTTACATGGTAATCTTATTGACATAGAACCATGTGATCTGTTATTAATATGTGGTGATATATCTCCATTAGATATTCAAAGAGATTACATCCAAATGACAAAATGGATATTTAATGAATTTCGAGAATGGATAATGAAGATAGATTGCCCTACTATTATACTTACTCCAGGTAATCATGATTTTTGGTTTGAAAAGATGATTACTCAACCAAATACTTACTTATTTAATAAGTTAACTATATTGATTGATGGAGAAACAAAAGTATATAATAGTACTGACGACAAATGGTATAAAATCTATGGAACACCTTGGTGTAAACAATGTGGACCATGGGCATTTATGGCTAATCATGCTGAATTAGTTAAGAAATATGAAAAGATACCAAAAGACTTAGACATATTAATGACTCACGAAGCATCTAATCTTGCAGAAGTAGGAACTACCCATGACAATGGAACTGAAATACAGTATTGTTGTGCTGCACTAACTGACGAGATTAAACGAAAAAAGCCAAAGTATGCTCTATGTGGGCATGTTCATACTGGAAATCATAATATTACAGCATGTCCTGTATATGATTATGTATTTCAAGAGGAAACAGAATGGACTAATGTACGTGTAGCAAACGTAAGCATACTTGATGAATCTTATTCGATTTATTTTAGACCAACAACATTTGAACTATAACTTAAAAAATTTACGATTATGAAGAATTACGAATTAGTTAATTTACAATTAGACGAGCAAAATATGAATAATGATATAATGTCTCAGACTGAACAAGATATTTATTTTGAAGCAGATGAACTAAATGACATTGCATTCGTTAATGAGTTAATGGAAGCAGATCGTTTAAGTAAATTAGAAGAGTAATTATGGACATAAGTATACCTTATTACGAAGATAACACTCGTATAAGTAATAGTAATATCGGATGGTTCCTAAAAAAGGGACCCCGATATCTAAAGGATATGCTAGATGGAAAAATTGAAGGATTAAAAGCAAGTTTCTTAGATAAAGGAACTATGATTCATGAATATATTCTTCAACCAGAAGAATTCTGGAATGATTATATTATTTTAGATTTTGCAGTACCTAAAGTAAAACAACAAAAAGATCTTTTAGAATTTTATGCTACTGCAAGATTAACCGATCCTTTTGCTACTGAAGAAGATATATTATTAATGAGTTATAATGCAGCTTATAGTAATAATAAATCTATCGATAAAAGAATTCAAGAAGCAAGAGAATTAGTAGAATTATATAAAAACTACATTGAATACTTTAGAAATAAAGATAGTAAGAAAGTTATTTCTTTTGCTGATTTGGCTCTTCTAAAGACCATAAAGCAAAATATGCAAGAGCATAAAAAAGCAAATGAGATTTTATTTGCTTATCCAAAAACATTTGAAGTTCACAATGAATTTCATATAAATTGGGAATTTCCAAATGCTTCTAAATTAGGAGATTTTCCTTGTAAATCTTTACTCGATAGAGTAATGATTGATTATACAAATAAGAAAGTAGTACTCGTTGATATTAAAACTACAGCTGATGTGTATAATTTCAGACATTCTATAGAAGAATTTGACTATTGTAGACAATTAGCTTATTACTGGTTTGCAATTTATTGGTATTTTAAAAATGAATTAAAACTAGATTTAGAAGAATATACACGAGAAACATATATAATAGCTGTTCAAAGTCATGACGGTTATGAAGTAAAGGTTTTTAATATTGAGAATCAATACATCGAAGCCAAAGTATGTGTTATTGAAGATGCTATCAAACGCATAGCTTGGCACAAAGATAATGACTTATGGGATCATATAAAAGAATATTATGAAGGAGATGGAGCAGAACTACTATGATTATTAATAAATATACAAAACATAGTATATTTTCACTTCCTCAAATATTTTATGATACCTTTACAAAATATGATTTGAAAAATAGTGAATTTGTAAATATGTATACAAGTGATATGAATAATCCACTACTTTCAAATCATATTTTTTTAGTATTTCATAATACTAAAGCTTACTTAATAGAGAGATTAAAGAAACATAGACTATATTATTGTGATTATACTTTAACAATAGATAGAATTAATTATAGAGTATTTGCCTTTAATAAGGCTTATTCAATTCATTCCATAGTAAACAAAATAGATCTTGGTTTATATGAACGCTTAGGATATCAAGCTAAATTACAAATATTAAATTTTTGGAATATTAGTGTTGATAGTAAAGTTCATGAATACCTATTTAATCCTCTTGCAAAAGTAACAAAACCGGTAGGTGAAAGTATATCACTACAAGATTTAAAATATAGAAAAGCCCCAACAGCAAAAACTGAAGGGGCTTTATTGTAATGGCCGTTAAAATTTTTGTGGCTTTAAAAGTTAAATATTGAAATCATGTTATCGTAATACTCCATTTTTGATCTTGGATCTTGTGCTTCCCATATACTTCTTAAAGGAGTAGCCTTAATTAAGGATCGTTGGAATCGGTTCATACCCTTGTATGGACCTTTTTTTATCTCCTGTGTAGGATCATTCAACATCATTGTAGTTAAGTCACCCCAATATTGTAAAGTAGACCATGCAGCAGTAGGAGTATTAAGTAAGTTAATTACTTCAATAGGTAATATGTTACCACGTGTCTCTAATGAAGCTCTTAGAGTAAGATACGCTGCTTCTTGTTTCCACCAATTACGTTTGTCATCATCTGCCATCGCTCTTACTAAAGAAGAAATGATCATAAAACCTACTGTGGAAAATAAAACTTCATAAGTAACTCTTTTAAGACATCCTTTTTCGAAATCGTCCAATTCATCATAATGATTTTGATATAGTTCCTTTAATTGATCTATTTTATTCTGATTAAAGTAATGTCTATATACATATTTAACTGCGGCTGGTACTTGAGCTTCGCTCCACATGCCTGTAGAATAGTTAAATTGACGTTTAGTTAAGAACTTAGTTTGTAAGTTAACCAAAATAAAGTTACGGAAGATAAGTAATAATTGTCCAATTACAGTTGCATGTAATTTACTTCTATCCAAGTCTGTTAATTGCGTGTCAATTCTGGTACCTACTTGTTTTGCCGTATTTCTAACTTTGTTTATAGTAGCTTCATCGAGAGATTTAACGTACTCTGGTTTTATTACTAGTTTGTTGTTTTTAACTTCAAATGCATCATAAAAAGTTACACTTAGAGTATTCCATTTGGCATTGCCTTCCTTTTTACTCTTAAATCTTCTTAGGAATTCGTTTTTATTTAAGAATTTACCAGATTCAGGATCATATTTATAGTATAGACCAATTGCCAATGCCATTTTACCTTTTGTTACATAATCCGACATTTCATGTCCAAAATACCAGAAGTGTTGATTTAATGCTCTTAAAAATCTAGATTGATTAAGTTTACTAAAGGTTTGAGCATTTTCTCTTACTACACCTAAATACTCCATATAACATAGAACCTTGTCTTTGTTGTTTGAATGACCTATGTTCTTTATTGCATTCGCATATGACGGTATAATTAATTTTGTTGCTTGTGCAAGTTCCTTATTTCCAAAGTATATACCAGAGATTGCTTCGAGTCTATTTTGTATTTTGTTTGTAATAAGACCAGTAAGAATCACATTCATATTTTGAGCTATGCCTTGTATTCTAGTGTATGCAGCTAAATTAGCAGCTAACTTACCAACACTTACTGTCACATGTTTGCCTTTTGGTAAAGGAACATCTAATTCTAATGCATTCTTTTCCATACCATATACCAATTGATCTAGTACAGATTTTAATTTATCATATGTCTTACTTTCCAAACCTTGTATTCTACCACCCTTCTTATCGGTAAAATCTGTACGACTAACAAAATCAAGAGCTACTTCTAATTCTGGGGCAATTTCACTCATTTGTTCATAATTTTCTGCCATTTTGTAATAAGCAATGACAGATCCTACTATATCGTTTGTTAAAGCGTCTGGATTTGATAACATCTTAATATACCTAGTAGGTATAAGTTTAACAAGTGACCCATCTGATCGTTTAGCATTTTCCAACATATATGCATTATCATCATCCTTTACGGTGTAAGTATCTTCTATTGCATACGCTAACCCCTTTAAAATATTGTCCTTACTTCGGATTTGTGTCCATGCCCCACCTTCTATTTGTGGTAGTCTATATTTATTTTCATACTTTAAGAATTGAATCTTAGAATTTGATAATTCCATTACATCAACAAGTTTATCGTAAAGCTTTTTTAAGTTTGAATCAGAAGTTATTTTACGATAATTTGCACTGTTGTCATACAATTCAGGATTTGGAATTCTTGTTTCTCCACGATCTGCATATTTAGTAAATCTTTTATCGTAGAAAGGTGATTCTTTATCGATTTCAGACCAAGATCTATTAGGTACTTTGCGCATGTATTTAGATCTTAACTCTTTCTTCGGAACTAATTTCTTCCAAAAGGAAGCTGGTACAAGATTTCCTTCATAGTCATATCTAGCATTTATAGAAACCCACGCATTATATTCAGCTTGACCTAATTTTTCAACTCTTTCTAATTCTTCATAGAATCTAGGGTTTACTTCCCATTCAGCTATGTCCATTACTTTGGATTTCTTTGATTTATCACGAGTTTTCAAACTTTCCTCAGAAATCAATTCATCATAAGTATTAATCCACGACTTTACTTGGTCAGGCATGCTATCAACATCTACTTTACCATCTTCTCTGGTGTAAAGTCTTAACATGTTCTTTCTAGCCGTTTCATATAGTATTTGATCATCAGATTTATTTGCGTTTGATGAAAGAGTTTTAATATCGTCCCAGAATTCTTCAATTATTTGATCAACTGTATTGCGTTGTTCCCACTTAGCAAATTTCTCTGGACTTAAATTCTTCTTTGCCTTTTGTAGAGCTTTATTAAACTTTTCCATATTTGGAGTATAATGTAATTTCTCTCTTAATTTTTCATTATACTCTCTCATTTCTATTGCTATTTCTTTATCTAATCCAACTTTTACTGAACCATCTGGATAATATGGATTAGCTAAATTTCTACGTCTAGTTTCTAACTCTTGTAATTTTAGATAATCTTCATCGGATAAATCTTCTCTGTGGTAATCTCCGTTCTTATCAACGGTAGTACTTAACAATAGGTTTATTTCCATATTTATGGAATCTCTACGAGATCTTGCTTCTTCACTAAGACTGTTAGTTAGCTCGTAATACTCTGGAGTAAACTTACGAATTGTATGCTTAGCTTCCCAATCATTATTTGCTTTATTCCATTTCTTTAGTTGCTCTGGATTCAATAAACCAGGCACTTCAGCAATATCTTTATCTCCAAATCCTAACTTTTCGGCTAACTTTTTTTGATGTTCCAAGTAATCTTGATAGTGTTGACCGTAATTTAAGTCTCTTGTTATAAAGCCTGTTTTATGACCATCTTTATTTTTTTCATGCATATAAGCTAACTTAGATTTATCTACATGTGATAGTATTTCTACAAGCTCTTTACCTACTTCTAGTTCTTTTTCAGCAACATTATTTTTAGTATTAACTATCTTGTTAAGAATTATACGTACTAACTCACTATTAGAATATTGTGTATTACCTGCCCACTGATCCCATAGATTTATATCCACATCACCTTCATCTAATATTTTTTTAAGATGATCTATAGTAAATGAACCGGCTTTAGTTGCTTCTCTAATAAAATTATCTTTAGCAACAATGTCTGCTAAATTGTTATAGTTTCTTACTAATTCATAGTAGTCACCTACAGTCCTTTTTAAGTTTTGTTTTGTATCCTCAACTAATTGAGGATCATTTAAATAGTCAAATGTAGATTCATCATCCAGCATGTTCTGGATATTAGTAGCAATGTTACCATAAAAGCCAATATAACCCTTTTTTATCACATCAAGTTCAGCAGAAGTTACATTTAATGGGTTATCATATTTTTGGTTCTCCTTTACTTTGGCTTGTAAAGCTTTTATTTCATTTAATGCAGATATTATATCACTTGCCATGTAATCTACAAATTCAAAAGTAGCTTGGTCATTCTCTAATTGATTTAATTTGAACTCTAATGCTCTTAATTCATCTACTTTCTTACTGTCACTATATTTCGCATATTGAATGTCTTTTATTCTTCGCTTAATAGACTCCATTAACTTATCATAGACTTTGTTTACAGCTTCCGGAATCTCAGCAACTTTTTGATTGTGTATTTCTTTACCAAAGAAATAAGAATTATCCAATATGTGACCAGATAAAAACGCTTTTGTGATTTCGTTTAAAGTGTCTTGTTTTTCATTAAATAACCCTTTTACCCAATTGAAGAATCTATTATACCATTTTAAAGCTTTAACAGAGTTTTCACCAATAGCTTGTACTAAGGATTCTTCACTACCAAATTGTTTTATACCTCTTTGCACAATAGGGGCGTTTCTAAACCAAGCAATATAATGGTGAGCATATTCATGAGGTAATGTGTCTTGATTTTCTAATAACGTGTTTAATAAGACTCTACCAGCCATGTACCCTTCTACTTGAGCTTGACCCCTAAGATTAGGGTTTGTTAATGCATCTATTTCAATGTTTGGATATATCTCTCGCAGTAATAAAGCTAATTCTTTATTTCTACCAGTAGCGTTTTGAGTAGCAGCTTTCTGATTATAAATATTATTATCCTGAGTAGAGAATGTACCTTGATTATCTATTGATTTAATTTGATTAGGTTCTCTAGCGACAATCTCATAGTTTTCTTTTATTGCCTTTCCAGAATTAATATTTGGAATAACTCCGTCATACTTGTTTATATCTTCAATATTGTCGTTCCATTTTTTATTGATGTCATAATCTAATTCCTCTTTTGATTTTGTTTGAAGTTGTGTTTGCAGATCTTTAAGTTTATCTTTGTATCTCTCTAAATTTTTCTTATGCATTATATTTTGAAGTGATCCTTCTTTTCTGTAAAGTTCATAATCTGGATCATTTCCGTATAACTGTTCTTCAATACCTTTTATAGTAAATTTAGTTGTTTTAATATCCTCTTGAATTTTTTCTTTTAAAGTAATAGGTTTTACTTTTTCTCTACCAAATGAATTTATCATTTGAAATTTTTCATTTGGTACCGGATTCTTAATACTAAGAAATACAGGCATTAAGATATTTCCATACATTTCAGAAGAACTTTTTTTTGGTGAAAAGTAAAACCCTAATCCCCAATCACCAGGATCGGTTGCTCCTCTCCAACTCTTAGAAAAAACATCAAAATTTTCTGTAGTTCCATGCCACACCAAAAGTGGTTCCCCATTTTCATCTACTACTTTGGATTCACCAAACCACTCTTTAAAACTCTTAGAATAAGTTCTAGCCTTAGCTTGAATAGCAGCTACTCTATCACCATTATAATGCTCTAAAAGGTCTGAAAAGAGCTTAGATGGCTCCCCATTGGGAGCCTTATCTAAACCATAACCATTATTTTCTGATAATACATAATATGCAGCGTTTTCATTACCCAATATCTTTGTATATTTCTTGAGTAAAGCTGCAACCTCTTTATTTTTAATATTTAAACACTGCATAATTATTCACATTCTTTTCTACGTTGTTTACCATTTGCTGTTAACTCATCAATTGAATCCTGTAAAGATGCTTTTATTGCTTGTTCTTCTGTAGCTGGTTCAAATTCTATATCATCTAACAAATCCTCTTCAGCTATTTCATTTCTCATAGAAACTTTCTTTTTATTTTCAGCTTCTGAATTTATTATAACAAAGTTTTTAGCACGTGACACAGCTACGTATCTCAACTCATTTCTTAATTGCATTGCATCTTTACCATAACCAAACGTATCAATTTCATTGGAGAGTATTAAAACTTTACTGTATGTACTACCTTGTGATTTCCAAACAGTTTGTGCGTATCCATAATCAATTGCTTTCCTAATTTTTAACCTACCTTGATTATCTTCCAAATTCTTAGTGATATTTAATTCATTATCAACACCATATGCCATTTGATTTAAATCTCTAGATTTAGATATTTGCCCATTTTGTTTGGCTTCTTTAGCCATTTTAAACAATCTATCTTTATATTCTGCTATTTCAAATATCTTAGAATCTGGTTCATTTTTATCAATTACAGTAAGTTGAAAATCATTCATGATAGTACCGCCAACAGGTCTAATTGATAGATTAAATGCTTTAAATTCTATTGTACCTTTATCTGTTCTAAATTTTACAGTAGTATCTCTAACACTCTGTACTATATAATCCATAGAATTTATTAATCTATAAGACCCATCTGGTTTTCTAAGTTTGTTTGAGTACCCCATTAGAATGTCGCCTTTTACAAAGGGCTTAGCAAATTTTCCATATCTTAAAGATCTAATCTTTGAATTATATGTAGCTGCTGCAGCATTTGTAGCAGTAATAACTCTAAAATGTAAAGGATCAGCATTGAACTCTTCAGAAGATATAATTTGTTTTAAGTTTTCATTTATAACTGTATCATTAGAAGTATACAACACCCCTTGACCTTTATCATTTATATCAGTTTGGTAACTTAATCCTTCACCTTGCCTAATTCTGGTGGCTTCTTTTAAAATAGGATTATCACCCGTTCTTTCTACTTTGGTTAAAGTTATTTGAGGCACACCATCAGATGTAAATACTTTAGAAATATGATCTGATTTTACAGGTCTCAATTGTGCAGAATCTCCAACATATATTACACTACCATCATATTTGGCTATAATTTCTTGAACGTATTCATACAAGCCATCTTGTACCATTGAAGCTTCATCAATAATAATTAATTGACCTGGTTCATATTTCATTTGATTTTTAGCTCTGAATTTCAAATCATTTAAATCCAATGATTCACGTTCCATTGCTTCATCTGTATCTGGAGTAAACCCAAATAGAGCAGAAAGTGTATACACGTTAGCACTAGGATTATTTTGTTTAGTTATAACATTTGCTCTGTGAGTAGGAGCAGTATATACAATGTTACCTCTACCAATTCTATTATTCAACCATTTACTAAATATACCAATGATAGTAGATTTACCTGTACCAGCATAACCAGATAAAGTAATTTCGGTTCCACCATCTTCAATAAACTTCTCTAATTCATATAAAGCTGATTTCTGTTGGTCATTTAATGAGAATGGTAAATTGATCTTAAACCCATCATTAAATGTAAATACGTACTCTTCTTCTACTTTCTTAGCTTCTTCAGCTGCTTTTGGTAAGTCTTTTGCAAGTGAAGCAGCTTCATCAGTAAAACCAAATTGATTAGCATAATCTAAAAATTCCTTAGTAGTATCTTTTTCTTTCTGAACTTCGGCTTTGATTTCAGCAACATATCTGTCTACCTTATCTACATAACTTTGACCAAATAAATTTATAAATAGATCTCTTTCTGTGATTCCATCCTTAGCCAATTCATAAGAAATTGTGTTTGCAATACCTTGAATAATTCCTTCTTTATCCCCACGTTTTATTGCTTCCCGTGTTTCTTCTTCGATTTCAAAATCTTTATATTTTTCAATTCTATCTTTTATTGACCACTCATCTATCCCAGGTACAATACTCCATGACATGAATTCAGCAGCTAATTCCTCTGGTAAATTTGGAATTTTTGATTTCCAATCCGGAAATATTTTATTTATAAAAGGTTCTAGAGAAAATCCTTTAGTAGTATCAGTAATTGCTGGTTGTTTGATGTTTGATCGGTTCCTTAATAACTCTCTTACTTCCATCAAAATTTTTGGGAATTCTGTACCCCATTTACCTTTATCTTGAGTATGAGTAAGCGTTACATCACCTGTGGATAACAATCTATTTAAAGCTTCTGGATTTTGACTGAAAGATTCTAACAATAAATCTCTCATAACATCACTGGATGCTTTATCCCAAGAAACTGTATTTAAATCTTTAATTTTTCTACCAATAGATCTTGCTTGACTACCTGAAGCAGTTTCTAGTTGTTTTCTAATGGCTTCTTTTTCGTCATCTGACATAGAAGAAAATACTAATTTTTGAGCTTGAAATGCTCCTTCTACTGTTTGAAAATTACCACCAATGCGTATAGAAGATTCTGGTTTATCACCAGATATAGTAAAAGGTCTAATTGCGAAATTACTTAAGTCTGCATTTTCACCAGTACCTGCATATATGTTGATTGTTCCTGAAGGTTGTTCAGAAGATATTTGAGTAGACTCAGTAGGAATTAGCTTATTAAATTCTTGTTCAAATACGATATTGTTAGGAATTGGTTCACTACCAAACATATCCGCCATTTCCTGATTTGAATAAGCATTTAAATTTGTTCCCTTACCAGAGTAAGCTACTAAGAACTCTTTATCTGGATTCTCTCTAGCATACTCATACAAATTATGAATTTGTTCTTTGATTTGTTCCGGAGTTCTAGAAGGATGCGTATTCTTAGTCAAATCTTTAGTAATTATTGCATAGGATTGTCCTTGTGGCCCTTCTGCTTGACCATATATTGCACCAAATTTATTTTTAGCAGTTAACGCTGCACCTTTACCATGTTTACCTTGCGTATTGCTACCAAATACAAATACTTGATTTGGAGCAAGATTCTGGATCATACCAGAATAAGTCTTTCGCTGAATAGCACTAGGTTTACTGTATTCAAAATTATCCAGATATTGTTGATATGCCGCTTCTGCATCAGCTTCACCTTTTTGAGTTTGATAGTCTTTAACCCATTCTTGATAAGATAATGGTTCAGTTGCTTGTTGAGTTTTAACCGTTTGCTGTATATTAGCAAACATGTCTGTGTTAAATTCACCAGCTTGATTAAATGCCTTTGCTTGTAAACTAGCTTTTACCGGAGTAAGATCAGTAACCCAAGTTATTGGTTCTTCTGGCATAATCTCATAACCCTTTGGTACAACATTATTGTACTTTAAAACTGATTTACTACGACCATTTTCTATTAATACATTACCTCTATATGCAATTCCCTTTTTATTAATTAATCGATATACTGGAGCTTCATCTTCATTAATACCTATATATTCATATAAGAATGTTGTTCTAGGATCATTGTTTCTATCTAATTTTACTTTTTTAAATGGTGGAAATATGGGTTGACCATTCTGATTGAATGAAATTATAGATTGAGATTTCTTGTCATATATAATACCAGGAATCTGTACTTCTGCTCCTCTCTTGTTTACTACAGTAAAACCACTATCTTCGTGAGGTAACGCCCTATACACAGGTCTACCTTCTTCTTCAATGGTTTCTCTACTAGAATCTAATACATAATAATCAATAGTAGGAACTACGTGGTCATTCCACCACAAGTCTTTTATTACTTGGAATACTTTAATATCTTTAACCGCATCATCAGGATTTCGTTCTAAATCTCTAATATAATCAAAATAACCTATTTCTTCTCTAATTGAATTAGGTACATATCTAAAGATATTGTTTTTACCAAATGCATCCCCAGAAGTATAGAAAGCATACAATGCAAGATCTTTTGCAAAATCTCTTATTTCCTGATAATCGCTATCCCACAATTCTTCCCAAGCTCTGATGATTTCATTTTCTAAGTTATTGTCACCACTCTTGTTTGGTTTGTAAGCAATAAAGTCAGGACCATTTAATTCAGTGGTATCCTCCTTTGGTCTACTAAAGATATTATTAATAAGTACATTTTCAAATGAACCATCACTACTTAATAAATCTGGATATTTACCACTTCTTACATCAGATTTAATTTTATCTAATCTCTTAGAAATACTATTTGGACCACCTAACAAACTACTAAGCTTTATTCCATTTTCAGCTAAATACTTATTAAAGAAACCAGCTTTATACGTAGCTTCCATACTTCTGGTAATATTATTAATGTATGTATCATCACTAATTGCATAACCTTTAGTATAAAATTCTATTAATGTTCTTAAATTTTCAAATTCTGGAGTAAGTCTAATCATTGTGTTTTGGAAGGCAATTCTAGGGAATATTAATGCATCTTGCATTTTCTTACCTAAGAATGTATTTGAGAACACCTTTATAGGATCTTCAAATACTTGTTGCTCTACCATGAATTGTTTCCATTTATCCAAGAATGCACTTTGTAAACCAAAATTATTACCAAAGCGCTTAGTATCAATTTGAGATAATGTAGTTAATTCAGACAAAGATCTTGAGAACGGATTAAGTTCTTGATAAGTCTTCATAATAAGCAATTGATTGTAGTACCAATCAAATGTTTCTTCTTTTTTCAATTGCTTCTTTAAGTAATTGACATCGAACATCTTTTCTCTTTGTTTAACACCTACACCTTTATCATTCAAAAAGTCTAAAAGCTGATCATATTTACCTTTAGATAAAGATTTTGCTTTCTCAAAATATGTATTCCAAATAGTTCTATATGCTAGACTTTCAGGATTTTTGTTTTGTGTATCTACATTATAAAAGCCAGAGTATTTGTCATATTCTATTGCAAAGTCTTTTAATATCTGTTGAGGCAAGAAATAAAATGTACTTTCGCCTTTACCAGATCTAATCAAGAAGTTAGTCATATTAAATGTTAACTTCCTTACATTCAATCGAATGATGTATGGATCTTTTGCAACGTCCACATGAGCATTGATTAATGCTGATAACCAGTCAAGGATATTAATCTTATTTCTATCATTACTCTGGATACCATACAAATTACTTATACCATAGTCTCTTAAAATTTTATTTGGTTTAAATCTTAATTTGACCAATTGAGTAAGAACTTGATGAGCATTTGCTAATGCAAATGGACCAATACCAAATTTACCACCATTCAATTCCGCTTTAGTTCTACTCTGGAATGCTGGAGTGGCATAATACAGTTGGGATTTGCTTGTACGTTTACCTTGCCCAGTTATTGTATCTACTTCTTTAAGAATAGTATCTTTTAAGTAATCGGTTACTGTATCTAGTGGTTGTCTAGCTTCTGCGAAGTTCAATGGGTTAGAAATAACTGATATATACATGTCAAGAAGCATATTTTCATTTGCTTCCTTTGAATTAGCTTCAAAATCAGTTTTACCATTATATCTTTCGTAGACTTTACGAACTATGGTTTCATCATCTAAGCCAGATTCTCTGAGTCTGTTAGTGTAATCTTCTTTGGTCTCAAATTTGATTCTATTACCATTCTTATCATAATTGTACCTAGCAACAAATAACTTATCAATATCGAAGTCAGAACCAGTAAGAGATGTAAATTCATCAGGTAATGTGATAGTATCACCAATTTGCTCAGGATACAAATCTACTACTTTAAGAGCTGCAGTTGACGCTTGGCCTTGAGCAGGAATACGATAACCCATTGCAATAGCCTTAGAATTTGGACCAACTATACCATTATCTATTAACCACTTCTTAGCTTCACTAAAAGTCTTTTTGTCATAATCTGGAATTATGTGTTTCAATAAGTTGATTGAAATAACACAATCCATAGTACCATCGGTATTTGCGAATCTTAACTTTCTTTCATTTTGTACATCTGAAGTTACAGCAATTCTATTGTACAATATCGAAGACATTTGAATAAACATACCACCAGGTAAGTTGGTATCAACAATTGATTTATTCAACATTGATATAAGACCGCTCTCTATCCAAGAGTTATCAGATAAACCAGAAATTGGTGCAACAGTTTCACCATTTTCAACATCCAAACCATTAATAACATTGTCATTCATGTTTGAACTTAGAGCTTTGCGTTGCATAATTTCAGCAAACCTTTGTACACTTACTTGGGGTTTATCTGGAGTAATACCAAAATCTCTTTCTATCTCTCTTCTACCAGCTTCAGTAATGGCATTGTGAGCACCGTTAAAATTATTAATCAACTCATCACCATTATATACTTTACCATCTGGTGTAGTATATTTCCATGCACTTCTGATGTTACCCATGGCAGCTTTTTGTGCTTGAGATACAAACATTTGTCTTTCTGCATGGTGAGGATCAGTAATTAACTGACGTCTAAAGTTAGTTAAAGACTGTTTATGAGTAGGCATTGACATTAAACTGTCCATGTCTATTTCTTTATTAGTCTTATCTTTATAGATTCTTGATTTAACTTCTTTAGCCCTTTGTCCTACTTTTACTGCGGAATCAAAAGCAAGCATATGGATATTACGTGATTGCATAACTTCCAATACTTTACCCATATCCCCAGTAGAGAAAATACGATGCACAGGGAACATAGCCATCTTATCAAATATTGGTATATCCCTTTTAGCACCTACATCGTAATGATCGCCAAAATACATGAATTTCAAAGGTTTCAATGTAACCGCCAATGCTTCTGCATACGTATCCATATCTGCTTCAAGATCTGCATTTGGATTATTAAGTAAATCAAATGCTTTTGCTACTTGTGGTGTCCATCCATCTACTCTACGTACTAGTTCTTTATAAAACTCTGGAGATATTAGTACTGTGGCATCAGTTTGGTTTACTTTACCTTTTGGATTAAGATAACCATTAAATTTATCTCTTACTATAAGATTAGCTGCATCTTCTACATCCTGAGGTAAAGCTTCAGAACTATCGTAAGTTCTAATTGCCTCATCTAATGTCATATTGTGCATTTCCTGAAGCAAGCGTATAGCCGCAGATCTTTTAGCATACTCTGCAATTCGATCCGCTTGTCTACTTACGATAACATTATCTGATAGTGTACCTACGTTCACTTCAGTGAGATCTGCCATTGGATTTCCTTCTTCGTAGTCTATTCTTGGAGTAACGCCAGTGGATAATACCTCACGTAAACGTTTAATTTTATCTACAGGATTTTTGTAGTAGGCTGGATCTTTTATAAAAAGTTTCTCAAATTCAATTACTGAAGAAATGGTATTAGCAAAATAATTACCAATCATTTCAGCAGCACCAAGATTTTCGCTATAATTAGAAACTGTTGCAGATTTTTTATAATGTGATGATGCTTCTTCTAATGCCTTCTGTGGTAATGCTAAACTCGTTACACTAGCTATTTTATTACCATCCCATTTAATTATACCTAATTCTTGTGCATAATTTAACTCATCTTTAAATGCATCCCATAGATAGTTATTCATCAGATTTGCTTTCTCAGCATTACTGAACTTATTCCAATTATTTCTTATTTGAGAAATAATAGAAGTTCCATATTCATTACCACCAAGATCTTCTGCTAGGTCTAATGCTTCATTAAAGTTTGAAAAATCTTTTTCAAATTCAATACCATTTAATGTAGGTCTTTCTTTCAATTTAAAGAATCCGTTGAAGTATCTGAATCTATAACCGTTTCTGTTTCCAGTGTCATAGTTCTTTATTTTTTGTTCTTCAGTCAAATTCTTCTCATTCTTGTAATTAAATTCAATGGTATCTAATTCAGTTTCAAAGTAATTGATAAATCTTTTAAGAATTTGAGCATCAAACTTTATTTCACCATTGCTTACATCAAATGGATTTTTGAAGTTATTTATTGCAGTACCATACAACGTATTATATGTTTGAGAATCACCCATAGTAGGTAAGATAATTCTACCTGCTCTGGTAAATGTCATTTTAGCAATATAGTCTTCAAGAGGGGATATTTCTGTATACTTACGTCCTTTATCTGCACTACCTTGTTCCTTAAAGTATACAAGTGTTTCAAACCCTATTTTACCTTTAGTATCCGCATTATTATACAAATTTGTTAACAATACAGAACCCTTGAAATAATTAGGATTGTCATTATTACCAGTATTGTATAACACTTTGGTAAGTGCTTCTACCGTTACTGGATCATTATCCAATCTTTGAACCATATCAGACAAATAATTGTGTTCTGATATAGGATATAACAATTTACCATCAGTAGCTAATACTGATAATTCATCAGAAGAAGGGTGCAACATTGCATATGTCTCAGCAAGTCTTCCTAAAAATTTAGAATCAGCATAATACTTTGTAATACTTCTATTGTATTGACCAGGAATTACACCACTTTCTTGAATTTTTGCCAAGTCCTTTACTTTGGAATTAAAGAAGAAGTATATACTCTTATTGGATCTATCTGATAACATTGAAACTAATGCTTCAGTAGGATCTGAATTGTAATATTCCTTAGTAAGGAAAGAATTTAGTGACTCTAAATCAATTTCTACTCCAACTTTATTGAGTAAATCAACTATCTTATTCTTAATAGTAATTAGCTTTTCTGGTACATATTCTTTGTAAGTTTGACCATTTACTAATTTTTTGTTAGGTGTAGTTTTATATTTCTCTACAACCTTTATTATTTTATTAAACTCATTGTTGATTTCTCTAGCTATGAATTCTTCAGATTCACTAACTTTTGCTTTGAATAAGTTATCAGAAGTGTCTAATACGCTTCCATTTGTTATTAAACTATAGTTCCAACCTTCTAATATGTTTTTAGATACCTTATTTGCATTTTCATCTTTAACATATAAGTTAGTTTGTTCATTACCATTCTCATCTTCAACTTTTTCTGATAAAATACCAACTAACTTATGTCTAGCTTTACGGAACGTATTTCTAAACTGAGTTTGTAAGTTCTCTCTTGCTATTTTTTGAGCTTCATCCTCTTGAATACCTTTCTTCTGCACGTATTCGTTTGTAACCTTATATAACTCGTTATACAGAGTTTTAAATAACGGTGCTACTTTAGCAAGTTTTGCACTCTTGTCCATCATCCCTTTGAATGTGTTTTCAGAGTGGATCTCATTAATAATAGTATTCCAAGATTTATCAAAATCTACCATTAGAGGTAAACCTGTAACAGGGCTCTTTATTGCAGCAACACCCTGTACTTGGGTTACAGTGCCATCAGGATTTGTTTTTTGTTTCATTACAAATTCTGTTCTAGGCATTGTCGCAATGAAAATTTTTATAGATGCAAGAGCATTATCTTTAACTGAAACAGACAGTTGTTCTTGAATGTAGTTAGCCATTTGATCTCCTACGCTATTACCAACTGCTTTTTCATCAATTTCTGCATCAATGTTTTCTTGTTTATCTACTGCTCTTATTTGATACTCATTTAATTTATTTATGATTTCAGGTTTAAATACAGTATCGAACGTATTGTAGATTTCATCTCTAACTTCTCCTTGTTCCTTAGTAATAGTTCCTTTTTCAACTAATTTGGCTGTTATATCTGGTTTTAATGCAGCTTTTAACACTCCATAATTAAGATTTTGCAAATCATCACGTAGTCTTATGTTATTTAATGTAAATAAAGCACCTACAAGTGAATTTACAGTTTCTTTGAATTGTGTGTTAGTAATGTTTTTAAATTTGTGATTTCTTATTTTAAATGGAGCACCTGCACCTTTATATGCAGCAAGAAATTCATTTACAGCAGCCGAATCTTGTTTGGATCTATTGTAATAACCAGAATCGATTCTATTAAAAATATTATCAATACTAGTATCGGTTCTCCAAACCCATTTACTTATGAAATTCTTAATAGCTTTCCAAGCTCTTTTAAGAAGATTTAATTCAGGATCTACTTTATTCAGCATATACTGCCTAAAGTCTTCTGCTAAAGCTTCCTCTACTTGTTTATCACTTCCAACAAAACCAGTTCTATTTCTATAGAATTCATAAATTTTCTTTCTTTCCTTTGGAGAAATAGTTAATAATGATACTCTATGGAATGCTTCATGATACAATGTACCACGTTCTGCACCTTTCCACAGTATGGTAGAATCTTTTCTAACAAGACCCATAGCATACTCATTACCACCAAGTGCAATAGCATCTTCAACGATATGTAAAGAATCTTCTGGTAATCCTAATTTATTTCTAAACCATTGAATTTCTTCTGGAGTTACTACTTCTGATATGTTCCCTGTAACTTTACGAGTAGGTATATCAAAATCTTCATCAACACCAAAGCTCAAAGGATCTATTTCTCCATCATTGATTATTTTCTTTACATATGATTCTTCTTTCGAAGATGGTTCCGTATTTGTAGAATTACTTAATTTTATGTCTGGATGATTTAGCAAAAATTCTACAAAGGAACTATGTGTTTTTTCTTCATTTATCCAATATTCATTTATATCCGATACATTGAAATTCTCAAGATACCATTTTGCTACTTCTCTAGAATTTCGATCTGTAACATCTTTTGCTCTATCTTTTTTGAATTTTTCAGAGACCAGATATTCTTGTAGTTTTTTGGGTACTATTTCATTAACTATTCGCTTTCTTTGATCAGGATTTAAAGGTACATCATAAAATGCTTGATGTTCTTCATTCCAAGAAGAAGCATTCCAACGTTTTCCATCGTATTCGAGTATACCTTCATTTCCATTTAATTCAAATACTATTCTAGGAGCAATATCATCTGCTCCAAAGATTACTTGTTTTACAACATTAGGAAAATTTTTGAAGGTTCTAGTAGATAATTCATAAATTTCACTTCTCTGTGCTTGAGTTAAATAATAATCATCACCTTGATCAAAAAGCTCAGTTACCGGAATATACCCAGAATAATTTAAATTTGTGATTTTATTTTCAACAGCTTCTTTTACTTCAGGATTATTGATCTTTCTTGGTATCTTTTGAACATCTTCAGCATATGCGAAAGAATCTTTAAATAGTTGATCATCTAAGTCACTTCTTATTATACCAGCTTTTTCTAACACACCCATAGTATAAACTGGGGTAGAAGAAATGAAATCATCCTTAGTAAGAGATATACCTGGAATGATATCAAGCAAATCAACAGAATTATTGTTAAAATAATCATATACAGAAGGTAATGCTTCTTTTATTGGTCTAAAGAAATTTTTTCTAGCTACACGCCAATGGAATCCCATTAATGCTTCAGCTATGTCTTTTTTATCCTGAGTAGATAAGTTGCCAATATTGAATGTTTTTTCACCAATTACCAAATTACTTTTATTATCAATATATAACTGCTTTTCTTTTAACCAATCAAATGTTTTATCTGCAGTGGTTACTTTGGTAGCATCTCCAAATCTAACCATGAAATCAATTAATTCTCCAGCAATGATTCCTGTATCTCCATATTCAGAATTAGGATTAGCACCATAATTAATTAACAAATTGGCTAAGAATTCAGCTTGTTTTCTATCAAATCTTTGAAGAGTTAATTGTAACGGTAGCATTTGATTTGATAAAGTATTGGATTTTGGTGGGTAAATAAACAATTGTCCACTACCTCCTTTACCAGGTAATTTCTCACCATTGGCTCCTATTATATCAGAATCTTTTACAATACCATCACTTATACCAAATGTTACTTTTTCTGGAGTAATGTCAGTAATTTCTGTTGGTACTTCTAACCCTTTTACTTCATGAATTGGTCTGAACACTGCTCTACCATCTTTTCTAACAACATTAGGTATTCCTTTGGTTCTAACTATTGTGCTAGGTACTACAGCTTCATCATTTGTTGCAGACTCTATTGTAGAAATTACTGCATTTCTAAATCTACGTAAATCTGCTATAGATAAATCATTAGCATTATTAATAAGATTAATATCCTCTTCTGTAAGCCTTTCTTTAGGTATGCTAGATAATTTTGCTGCTAAGAAAGTTCTAGCTCCAGAAGGAGTTTTCAAAGCCATTGCATAATCGCCAGTGCCATGATGAATTAACATTATTATAGATGCAGAATCATATGTACTAGGATCATTTTCTTTATATGGTTTATGCCCCTTTTCTGTATAATCTTTATTTATAACAAACTCACAGAAACTATCATTAAAAAAGTTTGGATCTTTTATTCTCTCTGCTAATTCCTTGCCTGGCTTGGCACCAGGATAAATAGGCGTTGTAGCATCAGGATTAAAGAACAGTGTATGAGATACTTTATCTTGTACCATTTCTTCAATTTCTAAAGATTCATCCAAATCTCTAGTCTCAGAGTCCATATCTGCTCTTCTGTTCATTTTAGATTCTGTAGCAATCTTCTTACGGGCCCATTTTACTTGAGATTCTTCAGTTACTTCAGGATTAGAAGTTTCATAAGTTTCAGATACTTTTTTATCATCCTCGTCTGAAACAGCTTCAGAATTTGCAAGATCTATCAGAGCTTTTTCATCAGCTCGCTCAAATTCTATTTCATCTTCTTCGTCTTCTTGAGTTTCAACAACTGGTTTAGGCTCAGGTTTAGGTTTCCTTTCAGTATCTTCTTGTTTTTTTTCTTTTACTTTGGCTAAGGTTTCTTCAAACTCCTTACTTAACTCTTCTAATCCTTTAGTAGGAAATTCTTCATCTTCTTTTACTTCCTTCTCTACTACTGGTATTTTAGTATCAATGTCAGAAGTAGCCCTGTCATCCATAATAGGAGTTTTTGGAGACGTTGCCTTTTCTTGCTCTACTTCAGTAGCTACTTGATTATCTACTTGAGTTTCGTTGTTAGTAATAGGTTGTTGATCATCACTTTGATTAGCTGCTTCTCTAGACATTTCTTTTGCAGATTCTGCTTCAACAACATCCTTTGCATTTTCTTCTACTATCTTTGATGATTCATCTGAATTGTTTATATAATTATCAATTCTTTCTTTTATCTTTTTACCTATCTTCTTTTTTGATTCATTAGAAGCGTTGTTGAAGTTTATAAGTTTACCATCTTCCAAAGTATTGCCAAATATTTCATTCATCTTATGCTCAGCTACCAAAAGGTCATGATTTGCAATCATTGTGTTGACATAACTATCAATACCTTTGTTAACCAAATTTGGAGTGGCTATGAAGTTTGAACTGAATCTAGTACCTTCTGATAATTGATTTAGTTTAGCATCTATGTCTTTTAATATATTAGGTATTTCTTTTGAAATAGATTTACCAACAGCATTTGATTCATTTGTTATACCAAACTTTTGTTGATTTTCTTCTGGCTTAGATTCAAGTGCTGTTTTTAATTGTTCTAACGCTTGCTTTTGAATATTTAATTTAGTTAATGCAACAGCAGTAAGCTTCTCTTCTGGAGAATAATGGTTTAACATTTGATCATTTTCCAAAGTAGTATAGAAAGCATTGTCTGCCTCTTGTGCTTGATTGGCATTGTCAAGTGCTTCTTGTGCATCTATTGTAGCCAAGTGTTGCAATCCAATTAAAGTATTATATTCAGTAGTTCCAGAATTGTATCCAATAGTCTTACCAATATTTTGGTTTACTTTAGATTTAGATAAACTGAAAATGTTATTTGCAGTAGCTATTTCATCATTTAAATCTTGTTCAGTAATACCTTCTGGCAAATTATACTTATAATTTTCAAGTACATCAAGTACATTTTGTTGATAATTCAACTTTTTATTTGCCATTTCAGAGTATGACATAGCTTTGATCATTGCATCTTTTTTACCAATGTGATCTGCAACTACGTCTCTTACAAAAGAATTGGCAGTCATATCTTTGTAAGTTTTCAATCCAGAATGATAAGCAATCGTAGGTCCCCCCATGTATAAACCTAATGCAAATCCCCCTTTTACATCATTCCAAAATTGTGGATCATTTGCTAATTCAGATTCAGTATCTATACCAGATAATATTTTTGCAGTACGGTAATTTGCATCAGCTAAGCCCATTAAAGATTGAAAAATACTGCTAGACTTTCCATCATACTTACCAGAAATATAATCATAATCAAATACATCTTGATTGGCTTCTTCAAACGCTTCTCCAGTAGCAGAAAAACCTAGTCTACCTAAAGCTTTAGCAGCTTGCAAACTAGCATTTTTTACTTGGGAATTGTATGCAAGTCTAGCATTAAACCCAGTATAAGCGTCTATAAGTTTGTTATATTTACTTGCTGCAGCTTCGCTTAATTTCGTACCTGTTTTTAACAATGGGTTTAAAGCAGTTTTAATTGGAGCTGTTATTATTTTACCCATAGCTTTGCCAAGAGGTGCAAATACTAAAGCAGATTGAGCAACATCCATAGCAGATAATGCCATGTTGTTATCATAAACTCTTTCTAATCCATCTTTTAAGGATCTTTTGGCATTTGCTAGAGTTGCATCATTTATGTTTATCTCTCCAGATATAACTCTATCTATTATCTCATCGTCAGAGATCTTAGAAACATCTATATTTGGGTCTTGTTGTTTTAACTGGTTTCTACCAATTTCAGCATATTGTTTAATGTCAATACCTTGTTCCTTTAAACTATCTTCAATTCTAGATCTATACGCACCATATACTTGAGCTAGAGACTCTCTATGTCTACTGTATATATTACCAGCAACACTAGCTGCAGTAGCTGCAATTGCACTACCCCACCCAATTAAATTAGATGCAGCACCAATTCCAGGGACAGCGTTCAATGCTCCAGTAGTAGCATAATGTCTACCTAACCATAAAGCTCCAGTAGCTAAAGCATCTGCAATATAACCATTAACAGTTGCCATAGAAGAACCTGTTAAACCTGGACCAGCGTATAAGAAATAATCTGGGGAATACCAAGGTTTATCTTGAGCTCTTTGTTCCTTTATTCTAAATTCAGAAGACGGTGTATAATTTTCAGATCTTTCTCGTAAGTTAGAGTATATATTATTTATTTCTTCATTTACTTTAGATCTTTCTTCTTCCCACGATTTTCTAGAATTACTTAGATATTCAATTCTCGCATCAATGTTATCACCTTCTTTTTCACCATATTTAGACAAGATGCTATCGTATTGCTCTTGTCTATCTGCTAATGTTCTTTGGAGTTGAAAGTATTCAGATATTGCATTTTTGTATTCTTCAGAATTCTCATCCAAAGTAGGAATAGTATTTTCAAGATTTTTAAGCTTTTGCTTATCACTAAGAAAATTCAATTCATAATCAATATCATCTAATACGGGATTTATATCCTTAGCTAATTTAGCTCTTTCTGACATTAGATTAATTTGATCTCTACTATTCATGAAAGTAGTCCATGCATCTTTTAAGTAGCTCTTATCTTTAAGAGTTTCCTCTGGATTTTCTTTGTCCAATAGATACATTTCTTCATAATCATCAATTGGTGTTTGTTCCAATTCACGATCATATCCCGTTTTAATCTTTGTTAAAGGGGAATGCTGGGCGTTTACTTGTCGTATAGCCGCAGTAGTAGCATTGGTTTTAGAAGGTATTAAACCAGCATTGTATTTGTCTAATATAGATGTTTCCATATATTATTGTAACAGATTAAGCATAGTTTGATAAAGTTCGATATCAGAAGAATATGATTCGTTATATGAACTATCATATAAATCATTTTGTAGTTTAGACCCACCATGTTCTTTATTGACTTCTTGATCAAAAGTCATTCTTGTCATACCATGTGGATCAATTGGTTCCATTGCATCAAATGTAAAGTATTCTCCAGTAAGAGCTGCACCACCTCTGGTGTCAGAGTGACCCCATGCATCTTCCACACTTTCACCTTTTATTGGCTTAACACTTAAACCAACTTCAGATGTTAAACCCATAGTTTTATTAACCATTTCTTTAAAACTGTCAACATCATAGTTAGCATTTCTTATAGACTGAATAGGTATCTTAACACTAACCCTTTGAAATAATTGTGGTTGGCCATTGGATTCACCTACCATTATTTTGTTTCTAGGCACCTTTATAACATCTTGGAATACTCCAGATTTTAGGTCTTCTGCAAAGTTTCTATTAAGTCTTGAATTGTCCTGAACAGTGTATTTCATAGAAGGAACCTTCATTACTTTGTTTACAAAGTCTGTGGACAATATTAACCCATTAGTATCTGGAATAGTAAATCCATTAGTTATGGCATCATTACTGTTAATTTCTACTTCTTTAGAAGATTTTATTTTATTGTAACGGTTCATAACTAATCCTGAAGTAGGATAAGTAAGTTCATTCAACACCCTGGACGCAGTATCATAGTACAGTGGTAACTTTTCTTGTTTTACTCCAACAGCTGGGAATATATCAGATTGTTTAGCAAACATATCCCTAACATCCTCTGCATAAGCATTTGCCATAGCTTCATTACTATAGTTCTTTGATGCAGATTCTTGGTATGCCTTATACATAGTGTTGTATTCTTCTGGAGTAATGGCACCTAATTCTAGAGCATTAGCAGCGTCTGTCAAAGTCTGTATCATAGATGCCTGACCTTCTATAAATGATCTTGTTCTAGTTAGATTTGGATTATTTTGCATTTGACGCTTTTCTTGAACTACTGCGTCATTATACAATTTAGTATAAGCATCTGGATAATCAGTTGGTTGTTCACCATTTTTTCCTTTTCGTGTAGCTGCAACTCTTAAAGCTTGTTGTTCTTTCAAAGCTTGCATTGCATATGGGTCTACTGTAATATTATTTCTAATGTATTCTTGATTATCTATATATGCTCTTTCCATAAAAGCATTTGCAGCATCTTCAGCGGTTGCTCCAGGGTTCTGTTTTAAGTACACTTGCATATGCATTTGAGCCTCAGGAGTAGATAGTATACCACTTTTATTTTCATCCAATATTTTTTTAATTTGATCCCCAGTTACACCAGTATGAATAAAACCATTGGATCTACCCAAATAGCTATCTTTAAGATTATTTACATATTTATCTGTAAGATCTTTTATTGATTGATAACCTAGTGGAGATACATCATTATAAATACCTGAAGTAAGTGTGTTATAACCAGTAAAATCAACATCGTGCCACAAGGGATTATATTTACCTTCTAGCATTAGACGTTGATTTACTTTTTGTCTCTCTATTAAACCTTCAGCACTTTGACGAAGCATACTTAATTTAGCTCTGTCTACATTGTTTATTGCTGAATATATCTTAGATCTACCTTCTGCAGTTTTTATCATGTCTAAGTTTTTAGACAATTCTTCAGCCACAGGCAAAGCTCTACCATAAGTTTCATCATAGTATGCTTTTGTGTCAGCAGCGGATGGAGATTGAAATTCAGCCCATTTGTCCAAAGCTGTTGAATAATCTTTTAATGCTTGATCTACATTTTCTTTTGCCTGCTTCCCAAGTGTATACAATTGTTCAAATGGAATTGGAACGTATGTATTTATGAACTCTGCTTGTGCAGGATTATCATATCTATTTACCATATTAAACTCTATTTCTAGTTCTTGTTAATAAATTATCCACTTGTTCTTTAGTAAATCCTTGACTTAAGAAATCAGCTAAGAATGGTAGTGTCATTTGATCCCTATTGTATTGATTTTGCATTTGTCTATTTACTTGAGACCATTTACCAAGTTGACTAGTTGCAGTTGCTCCAAAGTTTCTAGCAGCAGCTCTGTTTCTAGCATTAAGATCGTTGTACATATTTTCACTTTGTACAAATTGTTGTCCTAAATTATTAAGAGTATTTGCGTATTCTCCTAAGTAAGCATTGTCAGCATTTTGTTTAGTTGCATACATATTTGCATTAGAAGCATATTCATCAACAGCAGCTTGAGTTCTTGCTGCTAAATTAGCACCAGTATTAGCATTAATATTTGCTAAGTTATAATTTGAAATGGCCCTTGATCTACTGTTAGCTAATCTAGCTGGTTCAATGTTCATTCTACGTCTAGCCATTGTATTTCTAACTGCACCAGCATATGGGTTTAATACTAATGGTTCTTCTTCTGGTCCTCTTAATGATTGTAAAGCATTATACACTGTAGGAGCCAATGATAACCAATCTGGTGAATATCCATTTTTTGGCTTACTGAGTGCACGTTTTTTAGTAGCTTCATCTGCAGATGCTGGTATATTTACTGGAGTAACAACATCATCCCAATCTATTGTCATACTAGTATTTACTAGTGGTATTGTTGGTTCAGATAATCTTTGAGTAGTAGTTTTAGTAATGTTGGGTTTGGTTGTCTGTTTGGTGGTTACGGAGCCAGTAGTACTAGGAGTTTTTGTAACTTGTTTATTCGATGCATTTGTGTACGTGCTTGTTACAGTTGGTTCAGATTCAATCGGTCGAAGAGGTATGTCAACATAGATTGGCTCGTCGTTTGCATATGTGATTGCATCTACTGTTTGTGTTGGATATGAAAACCAAGCACCAGTAGTAGGAGAACCAATTGATAAAGGATTCATAGATGTACTTCTATTAAATACTTTACTAATGTTGGTGTCACCAGTATAATCCATAGAAGTGGCAGAAGGCTTTGTATTTCTTGCAGATTCTACAGCTTTAGTTATGTTCTTGTTATTTATAAGAGGACCAAATATGCGTTTTGGAAAATACCCCAATGCTTCACCAAATTTATTTAATCCTGTACCAAGTTCATCAAATAAATCAGAGTATGCAGCGTATGTATCTGTGTTCATCTTACTTCTCACTTCGTCTACAGTTTTACCTTTACCATCTGCATATGCAGGTATTCCTTTTACTTTGGGTTTAACTCCTTTAGCAGCTTTAACTGCTTCTTGTTCTGCTAATAATTTATTGTAAGCTTTATTAGCATTTATTTTATTTAATCTGTTTGTATTTTCAGCAAACTTGTCTTTGCCTTTGCTAGGTTTCGTCATCTTAGATAATATTTGTCCTTCCTTAGCAAATGTGTTCTTTGTACCAGGTCTTTTAATTTTGTCAGATAACACAGATTCCAAAGTAGACGCATTGACTAAATGATTATCTGTGCCTGGTTTAGTATTTGGAACTTGAACAATATTTCCATAATCATCTCTAACCACTTCATTGTTGTCCAAGTAAGCTAAGTCTGGGAGTATTCCACCATTCTCAAATGTATATGCAAGATCATTATCATCCCAATATTCTCCTTCAGTTTCAGCTGCGGCATTCATACCTATTTTAGTTTTATTGAGAGTTTCTTTTCTGCGTCTTAACGCTTGCATTTGTTTCTTGCGTTTAATTGAACCAATAAGTCCACTCACTAATCCTAATCCACCACCAACAGCAGCACCAATAGGACCACCTACAGTGAGACCAGCACCGGCTAACGAAGCTGCACTGCCAATAGTACTACCTGCAATATCACCTGTTGAACCTTCTTCTGATAAACCAGAAATGGCAGAACCAAGTACATTAGCTCCACCAAGGTAGTTTGACAATTGATCCATGCCAAACGCATATGCTGGTATAGTCTTTTTATTGTTTTTCTTTTTCATATTATATCATTGAGTATCTATAAGCTGTGCTAATATATGGTACTTTAAATTCATTACCACCATTACAATCATACTTATAATTACAGATAAGATATTTTCCTTTCATCCTATCTTTGTATGATTTATTAGCCAGTTGTTCTACTTCATTAAGCTTCAAAGAATTACGAGGAATTGCAAATTTATAAGTATCCTCTCTATAATCAATATCTGCACTAGTTAATGTCTCACTAGTTTGTCTTTTTGTAGTAAATAATATCAAATCAAAGTTAGTATCCGTAGTAAAATTACCACTATATTCAACATTATCAAATGTTTTGGTTTGTGGATAATCTTTGTTAACTACAAATTCTATTTCAGATACCTTTGCTTTGTCAGAATCTAAATCAGCTTGTTCACCACCATTATATTTAAACAGTTTCAATGATTTAAATAAATATAGTTTATCACTAAACTCTGCGTAATAGTCTGGATTATAGTTATAGAATGAAGTAAATACTCCTAATTGTTCATTAAATGCTAATGTTTTATCTCCTAGAGTAAACAGAACTTCATTGTATTTCTTATCATATACTGCAATAGGATCTTTTTTAAACAAGTCTTTATTCTTATTCAAATAAGATTGAACTCCTTTTAATTTAGATACTGTTTGTAATTGACCATTAAAACCACATATCTCATTACGTTTACTATCATACCAGTACACAGTGCTATCTGATTGAGTATTTGCTCTTAACTGGTTTGGACTTTCACCATTCATTGTAGTAAAATAGTCATATCTATCTAGTATACCACCAGTACCTAGAGTAAGAGTACCGGGATTATTATCAGTTATAATAGAACGTTCGTTCACTGCAACTGTGCCAAAAGCGTCGGTTTGCCAGAATACTAGATTGTTTTTAAACAGCTTCATATCATTAATTTGACCAAATTTAGTATCCACATCAATATAGTTAGCTACTTTAAATTTCGTCCATGAATCAGTAACTTCATTATTTGTCTTTAGTTCTGAAGATATGATACGAGTATCTGTTAATAGATTATCTATGTTATAAATAGATTTAGATACAAACTTCTTTGCATTAGGTTGAGCAGAATAAGCATCATTGTATGCATACGATGGAGTATTCTGAGTATATAAATCACCAACAGTAATTATATCATCTTCTACAAAATGATTAGCATATCCATCACCAGCTTGATAAGTTCTATTTATAGATGAATCAGCATGGGTTAATGCTAGATTAACACTTGACTCGCATGGTATAAAAGCACCTAAGAATAATCTATTGGCTTTATTGTTATAATAATCATCTGTATTATAACTAAACATACAGTTATTATAATCAAATATGTTTAGATAAGTATCTCCACCATAACATAGTACTGTGGAAATACTAGATTCAGCACTAGCCCCTGTAGTAATATACACAGAATTCTGTACAGCAGAGTAAGAATTACCACCATATGCATTTACACTTTGCTTCATGTTACACAAAGCAACTGAATTAACATATCTGTAACTAGAAGTACTTACAGCTAATGGTATGTTAGCAATCATGTTGTTGCTCTTAAATATGGAACATATTCCATGAGGACCATATTTTCTAACATTGTTTGCATCAGTCTTATCTACTTCACCATCTCCTGCGGTTCTAATATTATCCCATACCCAGTTATAATATACTTTATCACCAATAGTAATTGCTTCGGCATTATACCAAGGTTGATCACCATTTGTTAACCAAGGACTGCTTGGCCCTGCATATTTTGCACTCTCTACTGCAGCAGATTGAACACCATTTTCAACATATAAACCATAGTATTTAGCAAGTAACGCTGAATAGAAATCATCATTATTTATTACTATTGCTCCATTAGCAACATAACCATTACTAGACTGACCTCCTAATGTTTTGGTTGGTTTTATTGTAGTACCATCATACTTTATAGATTTGGCATTTGCTAATACTTTTAGAGATCCATCCGTTATTCCCCAATCACCATCTGCAGTAATAGGAGATGTCATAATCCCTACCTTTTCAACTGTTTGAAACTTATCAATTAATGCATCTGCATTTTCTCTGTTAATTGCTATCTCTGGAGATACAAACATGAAATAATTGTTAGATTGTGTATCTGACAAGTTAAAGGTATATTGGAAATCTCCATTGTTGTGAGTCTTTGCATAGTAACCATGCTTATTTGAATAAGCTAGATATGGGAATGGTGTTAAGATATTAGAATCTCTATCATAATTTGTAATGCAACTTACTACTCCTTGAGCTAATATAGTTCTATCAGATAGAGTTCTTTCGCATCTAACTATCTCATATCTTACTACGTCTGATGGTAAGTTCTTTACTTCAAATTCAATACCAAGAGGTTTAGTAACAACTGATAAATTAGATCCATAATCACTAGCCTCATTGGAAGTAAAAAACTTATAACCAGAATCTTTATTAGATGGCATTCTTATATCACCTATCCAATGTACCGGTGATGCCAAACCTTGCTTATTATATAATACTATACCAAATCTATAAATCTCATCCCTCATATATCCTTTTACTTTGGACTCTATTTCGGCATTAGAATAGTTTGGTATTTTGTTACCAGATGATAAACTTATTGTATTTGATTTATCGTTACCTTCATAGTTAATACCTAAACTAGTAAGTGATCTTGAAGAAGCATTGAATGTAAATTCTTCGTTTATCATTCCTCTAGATGTAGTAGATGCATCTTCTAGTAAATCTGTAGTAATAAACCTATATGATACATTCTTGCCTTTTCCACCTTGTATGTATCCTCCTGTTGGAGAAGTAGTATACTTGTATGCACTACCATCTACATTAAATGGGCATATACAATCGTGGTCTTTAGGTATGTTTGTAGTAGTTAATGCTGATAGAGCAAAGTTTAACGAAGAACCAGAGTTAGATAACAATAATACATTACCAGAAGAATTAGCTCTAAATGCTCTAGCATCATATTCTACATCCCATGTTTCCTCAGTAAGATTAGCAGCAAACAATCTATTATCTTTAGATTCTATTACTTCAGGTATAAATGTGTAATTGGCTAATGAATTAAATTCATCAATACTTAATTCCGATACTAAGCTACCACCTTTATCTTCATAGTTTATTACAGAACCAGTTCCAATAACTATATCATCTACTATGGATATTACAGGTACCTCATTCTTTGCCTTGTAGAATAAAGAGATTATTCTAACCCTATCAAATCCAGTGCTATTGTTTCTTACTTGTAACTTTATGGACTTACCAGTATTTTGTCCTTTAGAACTTCCTTTTACAGCATTGTAATTAGTTTTTTGATCTCCATCACTCAAATGATAAAGAGGGGTAAGTGGAGATATTGCAGACTCTGTACCTCTTACTTTAAACAATTGATAACAGTACTGTATCATTCCAGATTCTAAACTACCTGTTCCAAATCCATTAAATTCAAATGGAGGTAATGTAGCCTTTGGTAGCATTACTATAGTATCCGAAGTAATAGATGAATTACTAGATATGTGATCATCATCCACATTGATTACTTTAATTTGTGAATGACCATCTGCCCAATATACTTTTACATTATTACTTGCTTCCCATCTACATACACTACTAATTGCAGCTACGTTGCTAGATGATACTTCTATATCTAAAGGCCTATTAGTTACCACTTTTGTTACAATTGGTTCTTCCTGTGATCTAGAAAAATCAATCCTATAGACATTATTATTGCTAGTACCATTAATTTTAGTAAAAACAATCGCCCAATCTCTTACTGTGGTAACATGTATGATAGTTTCACCAGACAAATTTGAAGAAGGTCTACACGCTAAGAATCCTTCTATATTTTGCATTGCTGCAAAAGAAGATCCTTCATTCGTTAGTATACGAATGTTCTCTGCATATATATACTGGTTATCTTTCAATACGGAATAATCTACGTCCATACTAAGACCCCCAGAAAATGTATTTGTTTGTCTAGTAGCGTTCATTTGCGTTATAAATTATTTGTCTTTCCCCAGTATGTGAATAAAAAGTATTGTGATCTCTAAATTCTGGAACGATTTTATTCCAATTATTTTTAATAGACTCCATACCATCTTCATTTGGCATTAATGCCTCAGCATATGCTTGGTTTCTATAAAAATTCCAAGATCTTCTAATATCGTAGTACACTTCTCGATTTAACTTACCATTCAAATACTCAGGATACTTCAGTTTCATTGTAACATACCAGTATATAGCCTCAGTATAAGAAGTTAAATCTGGTATTAAAGCGTATCCATCTTCATCGGTAGGTATCGCACTGTATGATAATTTTAAGTAACCTGACGGAACATTACACATTATAAATCCAGGTTTGATACTATATTGCAATCCACCACTAGGATTTGCTGTATTGAACCCATCGTTATGTGTACGTTCGTTTATAAGATTTGAAATAATTGTACGTAGATTTTGATTGGTATTTAGTAATTCTAAAGCCTCTGTTTTATCTATGTTACCAATCATATCCACTACCAAGTTAACCATTGTATCCTCTTGTACAATCATATTTGGGTCACAATGTTCACAGCAATTATTATGACGGCATTCCTTTTTGTGGCCAAGTTCATCATAACAACCACAATTGCAACAACATTTGTCATGTCCCCAAACAGCAAATGAACCTGTAGCTTTCCTCATAGGAAACCAAGGTCCATCACAATTAAAAGAGTATGCAACTTGATGCAATTGATGAAGATCACATGGTAATGATGCTTGATACCCACACAATTTAGTAATTGGAGTACCATCTTGACCAGATACTTTTGGAATAAATTGTGTAACAGCGCCAATCTTTTCAATTGCTTCTCCACACCAAGATCTGATGTCACTTATTCTCATGTCATCTTCTTTCAAATCTAGATCAGCAATTATCTTAGCAATTACCGTTTTAATTGAAGTTAATTTTGTAATCATAATTCTCTATAATCTCTAATATGATTTTTGATAATCTGAGCAAGATGCCTTTTATTATCCCTTGTCATTACTAATTGATATTTAGTTTTATTTGGGGTTATCATATTTTGTTTATTCCAATATACTCTATATTTATAGAAATTAGAATGTTCATTTAAATGATAAATAATTTTACCAGCTTTCTTACTCTCAGCATAATCAATTCGAAGACTCTTCCCAGTATACTCTTTAGGTTTGTGTTTTACTATTTGAATGGTTCCCATTCTACAAGGTAACTTAACCTCTTTTCCGTTTTCTATTAACTCATCTCTAAGATGTTTAAAGTAATCGTTTATTATGTCTCTAAATACTCTATATTCAACTTGATATAGTGGATTATCTTCCACATATTTAGAATACGAGTCATAGAAGTTGTGTCCCGTATAAGCTTTCGTCTCCATTATTGAACTTTTACATCATTTGTACTATTGTTAGTAGTATCATTTGGCATTTGCAGCATCAAGTTTAATTCCTTACTAAAGATCATGTCTTTAATCGTAGGTATCATATTTGCAGGAACAGGATATGGTGTATCATCCCTATCAAAACATTCACCAATTGATGTTGGGTCCTCTAGTACACCATCTATTCTTACATACTCTAGATGTTCTGGTCCCATTATGTACAAATGATTTCCTTTAGGATATGCAATATAATCATTGCATGTATATTTTCTATTAATTTGATACTTTGCTTTGGTTTCAGTTCCAACTTGAATCAAATTACCATCTAAGTCTTTTACACAAATTAACCCAGATCCAAAATGTAAATCTATAAACTTTGGTAATTCCTCGTCAGATTTATAATTGTATCCATCTGTAGGGCAATTTCGTACTTTAGAAATATGCAATGGTCCTATTGTTTGAATATACGATTCATTTATGTCTCTGCCTTTATCCAAATCTTGTTTGATCAAGTATGCTCTGTACTGATGAATCCATTGTTCTACCTGTATACGTGATAGATTCTCAGACTCGGAAATGTTATTATCCCTAAGTATGAGAAATATATCGTCTATGATTGAATTTAATGAATTAAATACCATAATAATCTTCTTTATTAACCCATTCCGAACTATCTAATATGTTCATAAGCTCCGAATGTCTTTTAGTATTAATTACCATTTCCACTTAGTCTGTCCTCCATTATTTTTTTAATTGTCTTACCTAGAATCTTCATTTCATCAAATGAAAAATTGTTATTTCTAGCACAATTACAAACGTAGCAACATGGCACTACATTGTCGTAAGTGTGACCTTTGGAATTATCTATTCTATCGCAACCTAGTTTTTCTTTGCTTCCGCAGTATATACATTGAGATTTAAGAATATTTTTTACAAACCAGTCTCTATCTAAATTAAATTCTCTATCAGCTTTCCAATCTTTTAGTTTGTATGCAGATAGTAATTTAGAAGCTCTTGTATACAAATTGTATTCTCTAGGCTTTCCTTTAGATTTGTATTTCTTTCCAAACAAGATTTCTTCAATTGTGTAATTCTTATTCTTTAAATATCTTATTAACAAACCATTATAAGACATTCCGTATTCTTCTGACCACTCACGCAAAGTTTTAGTTTCTCCATTGTAAGTAAGTCTTATTGTGTGTGTATTTGTTTGTGCAAGTTCTAAGTTAGTTACCCATTCAAAGTTATCCGGTCCAAACGGTTTATTTTTATCTTTCCTACTCAATCTGAGACCTTTTTTATAACTTTTATGCACATCTTCATAGAAGACAGGAAATTTTCTCCAGTCATTAACAACTCCTGCTTTCCTTCCTTTCTCTGTATAGAGAATAGCTCTCCAAGAATTAAAAAGATATGGGTTATTTTCTCTTAGTTCTTTACAGCTTTCCATGAGTTATTTATAGTTATTGTGATTTTTTCTTTATTGTTGTTTGCTTCTTCTAGTAATGCAAACAATTTATTAAATGTTTTCCTAGAATTAGAAATCCAATTTGTGTCTTTGCCATTCCATTCACCAACCCCAATACATCCTTCACTCTCTTCAGCTTTATTTAAACTATGAATTCTAATACCACTAAAATTGGGAACATTTAGTATCTCTGGTAATATTTTCTTAAACCTTGGTGAATAAGTTAATTTAACTTCATAAGTACCTTCAGGTATTGCAGTTTTACCATAAACTTTTTCCCCTTCTGGTCTCACTCTATCTTCAAGAGTATCTGCTATGTGTTCTCTATCAGCATACAATTCTCCAATAGTTGCAGAGCTACCTAGAAAGATTCTATTTAATGTTAATTCCATTACGCAGCCGGTGTTTCTAATGCAGCAACTCTTTCTTCTAGAGATCCTACTCTAAGTGCTAAAGCTGAAATTAGCTCTCTTACTTCATCGTCATTATAATTAGATAGACCTGCAAGTTTAGATTTTTCAGCTGTTGTAAAATCTTCAGTAGATAATTGTTTGCCATTCACTTTGTCTACTTTGGATTCTTTAAGAGTCTCAACATCTTGTTTTAAAACACTAATGTCCTCAGTAGCTTTATTATTAACTAAAACCCATTTAGTACCATCAAAGTATTTCAAATCTCCACCATTTGGATTAGATGATAAATCTGCCCAATATTTAACAGAAGCAGGGTTAGGTTGAATTGTACTAGCTAGGATATCATATTTGTTATTGTATAATGTGCTCATATTATTTAAAATAAAAAAGGTTGACTAAATAGCCAACCTTTGTGTTTTTAGATTTCTTTTTTTATTTCTCCCTCTGGTTCTACCTTTTTATCTTCAGCAGAATTGGGTGGAGTGTTCTTTATTACTTCCGGACGAACAGCAGATACGTTTTGTAAAAGTTGTTTAAGCTCTTTCACTTCAGCTTTTAAGTCATCAAGTTCTTTGAAATCTTTTGTCACATTGGTTGTTATGTCCGAATTTATATTAAGTATTTTTAAGATGTCTTCACATCTCCGCATTTCCTCATCAATCTTACTCAGGCTCTCCTTCTTGATTCTGCAATCTTCTAGAGACTGTCTAACCATGTTAACAATTTGTGATTTTTCTGTGGCTATAGTAAGACCAATGGATGAATCGGTCATCATTGTTTTATCTTCAGATACTGACAGTTTTCTTTGTTCACCATCACACGAGATCACTAGATCCACGAGCTTACGTCTATTTTGCATAGGCATCGGAAATTGTGTCGGTGGCACTGGTTCGTCATAGGGTTTTGATACACTGACTACCGTTCCTAAACTGTACGTTGTGTTCTTTTTAAAAGTACCTGTTATCTCGAGTACGTGTATTCTGGTACCCGACGTTAACTGAGAGAATGTCATATCTTTATAAATTTAAAGAATATGGGCAACTCTCATAGCTGCCCATATATCTTGATTAATATTTAGGCAGCTGGTGCAGGAGTATAATTCATCAACTGTATTACATTGTCACATTTATTAAAATATGCGATGTATCTGTTCCCAGCACTAACTTGTGAACCAGTAATTGGCTCACTTGAAGCATTTACTAAAGGTATATTGCGAGTATTTGAAGCAGTACTTACAGAACCAGAAACCGAGATAAATACAGGTAGACTAGCTCCTGAAGCTTCTGCTGTGTGTCTAACTTCCAAAACAATTACACCTTCTTTGGGTAATCTACACCATACTTTAGGGCAGATACCTAATACTACATTTTCAGTGGATTCACCTATTGCTATAGTTTTTACTTTAGGTATTACTAGATCTAAAATATTTACGGTGTTATTTCTACCAAATGGATTAAATACGAAAGGATACATAATCGCCTCCTTTCTTATTAAGCGCAACAGCTATCACCGTATCCATAAGGATAACCGTAACCGTATCCATTCAACCCACCATTACATCCATAAGGATTACATGTTAAGTAAGCAGGAACTGGACAAGGTCTAATTTGACTTACGATATTAGAAGTCTGTTGTTGTAGCAATGCAGAAGATTGTAATGCATTCTTTTCGTCACGTAATGTGTCGATCTTATTTTGCATTTCTCTCATCTCTAATTGACAGAACTTGTCATTGATAATCTGAGTCTGAGCGTCTATCTTAGCACCAAGAATGTTGAATCTTGTAGCATTTTCACTAGACAAGGTATTGAAACCTGAAGTAATAGCGTTCTGTAAAGTGTTAGTTTGCTGACAGATAGACAATCTGTTATCAGCATTCATCTGAGTCAGGTTCAAATTAACTGAATCAATTGAACGTTGAGTTGTGCAGCAACAGTCACTAATAGCTTTGATAACATTGCAGTCACCTGCGTTGACTGCGTTGATTACTCTTTCTGCAGAGAAACCTACTTCACCGCCAACTTTACCAATTGCATTCTGGATAGAACACAAAGCGTTGTCAATTGACTTAACGTCGCAGTTCAGATTAGTAGATAATGTATTGATTGCATCTTTATTACCATTGATTGCTTGCATCAATAAGTCTGTATTGTTGTTTTGATTACCCATAGCAGCTAAACGAGCGAAATCCGAATTTGTTTCTGCTTGGTTTCCACGACCGAAGCCATTTCCACCCCATCCGCCCCACATCCAGAAGAGCACGATGATGAAGATCCACCACCAACCACCGTTACCACCGAACATGCCATTACCATTGTTCATCATGGCCATTAAAGCAGCGGGGTCAAAACCTTTATTAGCATTCTGCATTAACGCAGCGATACCAGCATCAATACCACCACGGTCTTGTACAATAATTCTTTCGTTTTCTAACATAATGATTTATAATTTAATTGATTTATATATAATTTGATAATTAGAAATATCTAACAGATGTGTTACGTCTATCTCTGGATTCTTTATCACGGTCACGCATTTCTTTTTCACGATCTTCACGATCATAATCTAACTCATAATATCTATTACGACCAGGTCTTTCATACTCGTCATAATATTTAGAGTAAGGATATCGGTAATCGTTTTCTTTATTTGCGTATTCCATTCTACCAGAACGTCTTGCATAACGACCATATTCTTCTTCACGATCTCTGTGCATACGTTCGTATGCTTTATAATCGTTTTCTTCGTCGTCACACATAATGTACACATAGTAGTGCCACATCTTGCCTTCTGAAATGTCTTTGTCACAAAGCCAAGCTTTAGCTAATTCTGCGAAATATTTGGTATTTGCGCTACCAGTCATTGCTACTACTGCTTTATAAAAGTCTGAATATATCATATTCATAGCAACAAACCAGTCCCACTTATTATGTTTCTCTGATTTTAAGTTTATGCCCATTTGATTGGCAACGGACGTTGTCTCTTCAACCGTCCAGTGAGGACCTTTTGTACCATCCTCATTTTCCATACCCTCTACAGCGTAGCGAGCATGTTCCTCATCAAAATGAGGGCCATTAATAGCTTCATACATATTTGCAGCCAATTCTGACTTTAAAATAGTGAAGCCTTTCTCCAACAGGCTACCTTCATGCTTTTCTAAAGCTGTTGCCAACTTATCTATAGCTTCTGTAGGGGATTGATGGCGTTTAATTTGTTCTAATAATTTGTTCAAATGCATAGTTTCAATTTATTTATTGATTAACACTAAATTGAAATGTATTGCAATTATTCTGATATATGTATTACTCTAGTATCTAATACTTGAATTAAATCATTAGAGTTTATAATTTGATATTTACTGATTTTATCTTTTTTAAAATCGAAGTGAATTAATCTTTGAAACCAATTCTTATAACGTCTTCTATAGACTTTATCTTCGTATACAAATAAATCTTGATGATTTAGTATTTCCATAGTATGTGTGAACACGCTATCTTTTCTAGCCACCGTGATGGTTGTCAATTGATTTGGTTTTAGCTCTACACAGAAATCCTTTTCTTTTGAAGGGATTATTCTTACTGTGGTGTCTCTAATTACGGTCTCAGTGGATGCTACTTGACGTAGTTGCTTATCTTTGATCTTTAGCTTCTTTTGTTGATCCCTGGCGACCTTTATTAGACTATCGTTAGAATTTTTAAAATCATTTACTGTCAATTCCAATAACCTTGCTTCATTTCTATTTTGATTTGCAATATTTTCCCATACTTGAGCATTATTCATTGCAATCCCTACTTGTTTATCTAAGTCATTTACTTTCTTAGCAAGTCTGACATTATTAAACAATAGTAAACTAAAAATAACAGCAATAGCTATCTTTACTTTGGAAAATATCATTTTATCTTTTTTACAAGTTTCTTTATCTTTGGTAAATCATCTTTTTCTATTGTAATATCCAAATACTTTTCTCCTTTGCTACGTATGAACTTACTGAAGATCTTCCATGGTCCAGTAGGGTCAATTGCTTGGAGATTTTCGATCATTGACCACAACTCAACTCCACAAACAATACCAGAAAATGCTTCTACTAAATGCATGTCAATTGACTTTACTATTTCTGTGTCCATAAGATGACAACAAGAAATTATCATTGCACAGTTTCCGAATTTCTTTAAAGTAGACCATAATCTTCTAGATTCAAACTTACCACCATGAGTAATTGATACTTTGGTGCCAAGAATTGCATCTATAAGTATAAATACACACACTACAACTATTACTGTCCATATTGGAGCAAAGAATGTAGATAACCAACCCATTGCACCAGATAGTAAACAGGCAACAAATTTAATCGGTCCGTCATTAACTAATTCTTTAAAGTAATTCACTGTAGCTACACTTTGAGCCGTTAATATAATATTATTTAGTCTTTGTAACATTACAATAATTTGAAAGAGGATGATTGAAAAACAAAACGCTAACCAATACAAGATTAGCTAGCGTTCTGATATCTTTTGACAGTTTATTTAGTAAACGTCAATAAGGTTTAAAAGTTCTTTATTTATAAATTGACACTATCCTAAGTAATAGCGGTTATTGCTAACCTAATTTAATTACTGGAAGTGCTACATTGGGTTTCCTCTTTACTGCTGTATGGGGTTCACCGGCAAAAATACTTAATTGCCAAGCTGTAGTAGCATCTCCTTGTGTGGAAGACCAAAAAGCTTTAGCACCAGAAGAAGGAAAATAAGAAAAGCCAAATGTATCAAATACCCAATCATGCAATTCTGACACATACGTGTGAATTATAATAAGTTCACCAATTGATGGTAAATACCAATTAGTACCAATCGGTACAGGAGTAAACCTATATGCATATCCAGCAGCATACTCATTCGATCCAGCGACATTATGAAAGTTATTAAACAACACTTCTGTATTTTGTCTACCATTAAGATCATCAACACCAATTCCAACATCTGGTACTATAATAGTATCAAAATTCTCAGGACACCACCTATAACTATTAGTTAGATTTGGTTTAGGTGGTAATAAGAACGAACCATTGCTATCCACGATAGCAAACCCAAGAACTTGTGATATAGCGGTATTGGATAATTTTTGAAATTCAGGAAAAGTATAAAATTTCTTATCCACGTGATATACATATACTCCTTCTACTACAGGTAGACTTGGATACACTTTAGTATTACCAAGAAATATTGCATCAACCTTAGTTGTTCCTAACATTACATTTGTTATATCTGTACTTCCTAACTTTATCATATTAACCTGTAATTATATATAATGTTGTTGCTGATTTTGATGATAACGAATCATAGGCAGACTGAGTCATAACTCTAATACTAGCCACACCAGACTCATTTTTAACAGGAGTATAACCCAATGCACTGGTTACATTACTACTACTTAAAGAAATAGTTCCAGAAGAATTTGTAATGTTACTCCCGGTTTTTACTCCACCTAATACAGAACCGGTTGCTGTTGGTAATGAATAATTATTGGCATTAGTAGCTATACCATTTAATTTAGTTACCATTGCAGAACTCATTAAACCATTAGCAGATGTAGTTGCAACGCTATACGTAGTATCTTTAGCAGATATACTTAATTGCCCTGAAGTAGGAGTAAGGGTTACATTACTACCGGCTACTACATTAATTGTTTTAGCTGCAGATCCATTAAAGGTATACAAATTTGTACCTTCTGTACTTCCTCCTGCTACTTTAAATATAAACGAATTAGCAACTTTTGATGCATTTACTGCAGTATCTCCACTTGCTAATGCTCCAACTTCAGATGCGGTATAGGTAGGCTTAGATGATCCAATCCAACTAGGTTTACTTGTAATTTCAGTCCAAGTATAAGTTGGTTTTGTACTAGCTTTAGCCCAAGCACTAACATCGGATGCTGGACGAGAATTACTTAGTCTTGAGTCATTTCCTTGACAAGCAGTTCCAGCTGCAGTACCATATGTTACACTAATCGTACCAGATGAGTTAGTAATACCAGTACTAGTTTTAACACCTCCTAACACAGATGAGGTAGCTGCAGGCAAACTGTAATTATTTGCACTAGCTGCAATACCAGCTAACTTATTTTTTTCAGCTGTAGTATAATCATTTGTACTAAGGGATTTCCCTGATACTTTATCAACCTTGTTACCTAATGCTGAGTTCATTGCAGCAGTAGTTGCATAACCAGATAAATCTACAGTCTCACTAAGTTTATCCCATGTTGGTGTAGTAGATGTAGCTACATAGTTTGCACCAGTATCATTAACATTATAAACATCGCCTATTGTTACATCCACAGTAGGTAAGTTAGCGTAACTAGCAACAGATCCTTTTACTCTATAAACACTACTAACTTTACTATCTACTTCAGCTTTTGTATATACATTACTTGCATTAGCTTTAGTAGCTAATTGTGTATCTACATAAGACTTTGTTACATCCACAGTAGGTATAGTTGGTTTATTACTAAGGTCTGCATAACTACCAGAAGTGGCAACTGTAGCTAAACTTGGTCTACCAGTTAAATCATTATATGCACCACTTGTAGCAACTGTAGCAAATTTTGGTTTACCTAATACATTATCCCATTCAACTGAATCTGCCATACCACCACCAGTTGCACTAAGTACTTCCCCATTCATGGTTAAACCTGTACCAACTTTAATACCACCTTTAACTGTGTCTGAAGCTGTAGGCAACGTGTAATTGCTTAAACCTGCTAACTTAGTTTTCTCCTGAGAGGTGTAGTCGTTAGAACTAAGTCCAAATCCATCTACCTTATCTACTTTACTTTGGATAGCTGTAGTATTAGCAGCAATAGCAGCAGTGTTTTGAGATATCTTTTGATTTATTTCAGTAAAATCTACTTCTGGTATGTTGACTACTGTCCACTCACCACTTTGTCTAGCATATTGTTTACCGTCTAATGGAGCTTCTGGAATTATTGGATTGTTATCCGAGCTCAGGTATGGTATCTTAACCCATTCCCCATTATTTTTTACTTTAATTACCATAATTAGATATTAAATATTTGTCTACCAACAGATTTGGCATTGTCTCTACAATTTTGGAATGCTTGCCATTCTTCAAAACGACTACGCATTATTTCTCCATTCATGAATTGTTCAACCATATTAGATTTTAATGCTGCTTCTTCATCTGCACTATACTTTGTTCTAATGATTTTACTTACAAAAGAATCGTAGGTTGGTTCTTCATTGAATTTTAATTCATAATAAGCATAACCATGTATATCTTCAGAATTAACTTCTTCAATATCCCATCTAACTGCCCATTCATTCATTCCTAGGTATTCTATTACTTTAGGTATATTATCACCCTGTACTTTCTTTAATTCCATCATCACTTAATAATTTTTGTCTATAATCTTT
>ERZ779861.187-NODE-187-length-97673-cov-8.061177_pt1 | contig 97673 bp, 84 predicted proteins | sample MGYA00511558_ERZ779861 | MGnify/ENA primary metagenome ERZ779861 (study PRJEB29588, sample SAMEA2163432) | human gut metagenome | biome: human gut; feature: human-associated habitat; material: faeces | place: Denmark | collected 2008/2010 ...
GTTCCGCCGGTCAGTGAAGGAAAGCCTTAACGGACCGGTCCAGGCGAACCGGTCTTCCGGTATAAAAACCGAAATCGGAATAGAAAGAAAAAATTATACTTACGTTCTTATGATGAATTTATACCTTTTTATACCTTTTATAAAATGCCTTGGTCCATTATCGCGCGGGCTACTTTGATAAAACCGGCCACGTTAGCTCCTTTGACATAGTTGACGTAACCATCGGGCTGGGTACCGTATTTCACACACTGCGCATGGATAGACTGCATAATCTCCTTTAGTTTCTGATCGACTTCTTCGCGTGTCCAGCTGATTTTCTGTGCATTCTGACACATCTCGAGACCCGAAGTGGCCACTCCGCCGGCGTTGGCGGCTTTACCGGGAGCATACAACAGTTTATTTTCGAGAAAGACCTGAATCGCTTCGGGTGTAGAGGGCATGTTCGCCCCTTCGGACACCGCCACACAACCGTTGGCAACTAAAGTACGGGCTTCGTCACCGTTCAGCTCATTCTGAGTGGCACTGGGCATAGCGATATCACATTTCTCCCCCCACGGCCGACCTCCGGCCACGTATTTACAACCGTACTTATCGGCATATTCCTTCACCCTTCCCCGGTAGAACAATTTTAACTCCATCATATATTCCAACTTTCCAGCACCGATCCCTTCGGGATCGTAAATATAACCGCTGCTATCCGACAGAGTCACCACCTTTGCGCCGAGCTCGTTCAGTTTCTGTACTGTGTAAAGGGCCACATTTCCCGCCCCCGAGACGGCTACGGTCTTGCCCTTCAGCTCTATATTCCGGGTCTTCAGCATCTCCAACAGGAAATATACATTCCCATAACCGGTAGCTTCGGGACGGATCAGAGAACCACCGGATTCCAGGCCTTTGCCCGTAAAAGTTCCGCTATTTTCCCTCGCCAGTTTTTTATACATTCCGTACATATAATTAACCTCCCGGCCACCGACACCGATATCCCCTGCCGGAATATCCGTACCGGGTCCGATATTGCGCCATAACTCCAAAATATAGGCCTGACAAAAACGCATAATCTCGGCATTCGATTTTCCTTTCGGATTAAAATCCGAACCACCTTTAGCCCCTCCCATCGGTAAAGTAGTCAGTGAATTTTTAAAGGTCTGCTCGAAAGCCAGGAATTTTAAAATAGATAAATTCACGGAGGAATGGAAACGGATTCCTCCTTTGTAAGGACCTATAGCATTGTTGTGCTGGATGCGGTAGCCCATATTGGTATGCACATTTCCCTGATCATCTGTCCAGGTCACCCGAAACGAGAAAATCCGATCGGGAATACAGAGCCGCTCGATCAAATTGCTTTTTTCAAACTCGATATTCCGATTATAGGTATCTTCGATGGTATTCAATACCTCTTCTACTGCCTGGTGGTATTCCGGTTCGTTGGGAAACCGCCTTTTCAATTCTGTCAAAACGTCTTTTGCTTTCATAAGATATAGGTTAAATCAGAAGCCCGCCCGAAGGCGGGTTTCATGGGTCAGTTGTATATAAATTGTCAGTAGTGTGTGTTTCGTTTGTACGAACAAAGGTAGCGCATAATATCAAAAATAATTCATTTTGTTAAATTTCAAACACGAAAGGAAGATTTGTGTAATTTCGGGAAAGTGAAAACGTTAACGCCCTCATTCTTTCACAGAAAAACAGCTTCATCATCAAAGCCGCTCCCGGATACATGAAAAATACCAAAATTTTATTAACTTTGTAAGTTGACATTATAAATTTAAACCCAACCTTATGATCACCAAAAACTATATAGCGAAAGGAGAAGGCGCCAACCGTTTCGAGAAAGTGCCGGTCCGGATTTATGAAAAACCTTCCGAAGCCGTCAAAGCGGTAGCCCGGGAAATTGCCGATCTGATCCGTACGAATGCGGATAAAAGCGAAAAATGTGTCCTCGGATTAGCGACCGGTTCATCTCCGATCAAACTCTATGAAGAACTGGTCCGCATGCACCGTGAGGAAGGCCTGTCGTTCAAAAATGTAGTCAGTTTCAATCTGGACGAATACCTGCCTATGCCTAAAGAATCGGAGCAAAGCTACCATTATTTCATGCACCATCACTTATTCGACCATATCGATATCGACCCGAAAAATATTCATATTCCGGACGGAACCTTAAAAGCGGAAGAGATAGAAAACTTTTGTAAGGAATACGAACGGCAGATCGAGGCCGCCGGAGGTATCGACATTCAAGTGCTCGGAATCGGCCGCACAGGCCACATCGGTTTCAACGAACCCGGTTCGCCGCTGACTTCGAAAACCCGGATGGTATATTTAGACGATCTGACGATCAAGGATGCTGCAGGAGATTTCGGCGGCATGGAAAATGTGCCGTCCCGCGCCATTACCATGGGAGTGGGTACGATTATGAAAGCCCGGAAAGTAATACTCCTGGCTTGGGGTGAGAAAAAAGCTTCTATCATCAAAGCTACGGTCGAAGGTAGTGTTTCGGATGCTGTCCCTGCCACTTTTCTGCAAGTACATCCGAACGTACAGTTCGTCATCGACGAAAGTGCAGCCGAAGAACTGACGCGTGCCAATCAACCCTGGTTGGTCAGCAAAGTACAATGGAACGACAAGCTGATCCGAAAAGCCGTCATCTGGCTGTGCCAGAAAGTGAAAAAGCCGATCCTGAAAGTAGAAAACAAAGACTACATCGACAATGGGATGACCGATCTGATCAAGACTTTCGGTTCGGCCAATAAAGTAAATATCCAGGTATTCAACGACCTGCAACACACCATTACAGGTTGGCCGGGAGGCAAACCCAATGCAGATGATTCTACCCGTCCCGAAAGAGCCTATCCTTATCCTAAACGAATCCTGATCTTCAGTCCCCATCCAGACGACGACGTCATCTCTATGGGAGGTACTTTTGCCCGGTTGGTAGAACAAGGTCACGAAGTGCATGTCGCTTACCAAACCTCGGGCAGCATCGCTGTTTTCGACGATTATATCTATCAGCAAATGGATATCGCCACCTCTTTTACTAAACTGGTGGACGGGGATTTACCGGCCATGGAAAACGCATTTTTACAAATAAAACAAGCTATCGCTAACCGCAAACCGGGAGACGAGGAAGCACGGTATCTATTGCAATTCAAGGCCGCCCTTCGCCGGGCAGAAGCCCGCGGAGCCTGCCGTTTTATCGGTGTCCCTGAAGAACGGGTACACTTCCTGAACCTCCCCTTCTATGAAACCGGGAAAGTGAAAAAGAACCCGCTATCGCAAGCCGATGTCGATATTATCGTCGATCTTTTACGGAAAGTACAACCCCATCAGATCTATGCTGCGGGTGACTTAGCCGATCCGCACGGGACACACGGAGTCTGTCTGGATGCGATTCTCCGTGCCTACAACATCATCGACCGGGACGAGTGGTTTAAAGATTGTAACACCTGGTGGTATCGCGGCGCGTGGATGGAATGGGAAGTAGAAAAAGTAGACATGGCGGTTCCGATCAGTCCGGCAGAATTGTCTATCAAACGGAAAGCGATCTACAAACACGGTTCACAAAACAACGGACCGGCATTTCCGGGAGATGATCCGCGTGAATTCTGGCAACGGGCGGAAGACCGTAACCGGAATACAGCGGATTTGTACAACCGTTTGGGTATGGCCGAATATGAAGCAATGGAGGTTTTTACCCGGTATAAGCACGACCACGGAGACTCTCTGAAATAAAATTTACCAGACCGGAACGGCAGATTCGTAAATGAATTTTAGGTTAAATCTTTAATCTTTTTATAACTTTGTCGGCTCACAACACTGACACTTATAAAAATAGTATAATCATGAAAAGAAAAACTACACTCTTAGTGATGGCAGCCGGCATGGGTTCCCGTTTCGGAAGTCTGAAACAGATTACTCCTCTCGGACCGCACCAGAAGGCTTTGCTGCACTATACCATTTATGACGCAGTTCATGCGGGATTCGATAAGATCGTTTTCGTTATCCGCGAAAGTTTCGCCAAAGAATTTATCGATTTTGTAGGGAAATATGCCGAAGGATTGGTAGAAACCGCTTATTGCTATCAAAGTATGGATAAACTACCGGGAGGAATGCCGCCCATCGAGCGCGAGAAGCCGTGGGGTACGGCACATGCCATCTGGAGTGCCAAAGAAGTAATCGATGAACCTTTTGCCGCCCTGAATGCCGATGATTTTTACGGTAGCGATGCTTTTGTAAAAGCCCACGATTTCCTGGCCAACGAAGCAACGGACCAAGAGTTCGGCCTGGTCGGTTACCGTCTGGCTTCTACCCTATCGGAAAACGGCACTGTTTCACGAGGGATCTGTGAAACCGACAGCCATCACCACCTGACTGCCGTTACGGAATGTACGAAAATCGGCAGACAGGCAGACGGAAGCATCAAAGACGAAGAGACCGGAAAAACACTGAATGCCGACGATCTGGTATCTATGAATTTCTGGGCCTTTACTCCTAAAATTTTCGAAGAAATCGAAAGACAGTTCGTCGAATTTTACCCGGCTAACAAAGATAATCTGAGATCAGAATTTTATATTCCCAAAGTAGTGGATAAAATGATCAAGGATCAAATTGCCGATGTAAGGGTACTGAAAACAACGGCTAAATGGTTCGGAGTCACTTATAAAGAAGATACCCCTTCTGTAAATGCAGCCCTTGCCGCTTTTGACAAGGAAGGAAAATATCTGGATATCTAAGTTCCGGATTGAGTTATTACGAAAGGAGGCAGACTAAAAAGTCTGCCCCTTTTTCTTTATTTTTATTTCGTTTTCCCCTCTTTTTCACAACAGGATTTTTCACACTTTTCGCCGGTTTGGGTTTTGGCAGAAGTGTTATTTCCTTCGATTCCTTTCACTTCGATGTTCAATTTCTCGATGGCTTTCTGCAAGTTTTCGGTGGTATTTTTGTCTTCGCGGAAAGTGACTGTGATGGTTTGAGTTTTCATATCCACTTTCAGGTCTTTGACGCCTTTTTCAAAGGGAAGGTTCTTTTCTACTTTTGCTTTACAGGACTCACAATGCAGATTCGCGCCGAACACAACGGTTTTTTCGTTTTTTTTCTGTGCACTGACACTCAGAGCAGCCGACAGCATCACTGTCATTATTAAGATCAATCTAATTACTTTCATTGTCTTTTAGTTTTAAATTCAGATATCAAAATTAATAAAAACACGATTATTCTCTATCTAATCCGAAGCGAAGGCCGAGATAAAATTTACGTCCGTGTACAGGACCCCAAATTTTCGAAGAGTCGAAAGCGTCACTCCAGGGACGGTCGGCAGCCAGGATAGGATGTTTTTGGGTGAAATCACCGATATTTTCACATCCGGCATAAATACTCCATTTACGGAAAAACTTGGAAATCTGGGCATTCATGATACGGAAAGAATCGAAACGATCCGCTTGTCCTGAATTTTCTGACACAGGAACGGGAATACGTCCCGGACCGTTGAATTGAGTGGTGAAATCGAATTGCCATTTCTTCATATTGGTGTAATATGACAAATTCAACAAGCCTTTGTATTTACTTTGCAGAGGAGCCCTCAACAGACGGCCGCCCATCGTGGTCTTCACATCATTGTAACGATAAGCACCCAAAACGTCGAACCGGGGGATCAATTCGTATTTCACTTCCACCTGATAACAATTGGAGTAAGAATCACCGTCTAAGTTATAAAAATTGACTTTTCCTACCTGAGTCTCATTATCGGCCACGACCTGATCGGTAAAGTTCGTCCGGTAATAATCGAGGTTGATATTCAGTATACGGTCGAACAAGAGAAATTTGCGGTTCAACTGTACTCCGAAATTCCAGGCTTTTTCCATATCCAAACGATCTAATTCTTCGGGATGGGCTGCCAACAATTTATCGTTGACATATACCGAATTGGCAGAAGCCAACAGATAACTGTTATCGGCCAGGATGTTGGCTGTCCGGGCACCGTGACCGGCAGACACCTTCAACATCGTAAAATCGTCAGGGGCATAAGCCAGATGTAAACGGGGAGTTACAAAACTACCGAAAATATTATGGTAGTCATAACGCAGTCCGGCCATTACGGTCAATTTTTGCCAGAAAAGTCCGGTATACTGGAAAAAAGCCCCTCCTACCCGTTCGTTACGATCGAAATCTACGGTTGCCGTCTTTTGACCGGAACCCACTAAATAGTCGTTGAAGGATTCATCATAACGATCGAAATTAAAGGACAACCCCGCAGAATATTTCTGATTTTCATTCTGTCCGAATATAGACTGAAAAATATAGTTAGAAAAAACAGTCTGCTGACGGGCTTGATAATCACGGGCGCCATAATATGAATCCTGATCGTGATCGGTATAATTCACCAAAATCGCCATACTGGTATTCTCGTACTGCGGCATCAGATAACCCAACTTCAAAAAGCCTTCATACCGGCGAGAGTCGATGCCGATCCCATACAAAGTACCCTCTCCATAGCTACCCCGCATTTCCTTCCTAAATCCTTTCTGCCCTCCCAAGCGGGTTTCGTCGAGGAGCTTCCCTCCGAATTGCAAAAACCAAGTATCGGTCTTATATTGCCAGCGATTCATCACATTGTATTGGGTCGTTTTAGGCATATCCAAAAAGCCATCGTGGTTTCCATCGTGTTCCATGGTCAGCCAATCCCCGTGAGCCAGGATGGCTGTGCTCCACTTGTCATTCAGACGGATGCCTGTATTGGCATTGAATTCGATCATCCCTTCACTATTCCCATAGGCATTGACAAAAATCTTTTCGCTCGTAGCAGGCTTTTTATAATCGACACTGATCTGCCCGGCAATCGCTTCATAGCCATTGATTACCGAACCGGCCCCCTTCGAAACCGAGATAGCGCTCATCCAAGGGCCTGGGACATAATTCAATCCGTATAATGCCGAAATCCCCCGAAAATTGGGCATATTCTCCGTCATCATCTGCACATATTTACCGGTCAGCCCCAACAACTGGATCTGTTTCGCCCCAGTCACAGCATCGGCATATGCCACATCTACCGAAGCATTGGTAGTGAAACTCTCTCCCAGATTACAACAAGCTGCTTTACACAATTCTTCGCCGGTGATCACCTGTTCGATCAGAGGCCCTCGGGTACTCATAATCGTCGTATTTCCCCGGGTGACCACTTTCACTTCATCGAGTACTTCTCCTGCCACCAATTCGATCTCGACCTGTTTATCCGTGCGTTTTACCGTAAGCGTATCGGTCCGGTACCCGATAAAGCTGGCGACCAAGCACCCCGATTTATTCCATTTGATTTTGAAATGCCCTTCAGCATCCGTCACTACACCGTCTGTCGTTCCGGCCCAATAGACATTGGCACCCGGCAAACCGACCTTTTTTCCATTCTCCTGCTCGACCACCCGTCCCTTTATATCCTGGGCATATCCTCCCAGAGAGGCACATAACAGTACCATTAAACTGAACAATTTCATTTTTACACTATTTACCTTATGATTGAAGATTAAAAATGACAACACACCTTATCCAAATCCATAGTCAGGACTGACCGGCAAAAGGTTTTAACAAAGAAAAGTACACAACGATTCCAATGAGGGCGGAATCCCGGGAAACTTCCGGTAAAAAGCAAAGCCATCCTTTCCGTCCCGCACAGCAAGAATCTGCATCGTCATCTCCCAACCGCATTCAGGTAAGGTAAATACGGAAAGTTGCATTTGTAAAACCCGCTCTACCAATGAAGAATCAGTCACTTTATAAAAATCATGACGGGAAGAAGCATGACAACAATCTTTACAAAATTGCCGTTCCTCCTGACAACAGCCACATCCCTCTTCGCAAGGACATGTGTTCTCTGCAGGCAGGACTCTGACTTCGAGATATGTGCGGTCCGAATGAATACAAAACCCGACTGAGTTACATTCACTCCAATCAATGCCATCCCGGTAATAAGCAGCACTAACGTATGCAATATCTGTTTGCCCAATTTCAACATCGTTTGCAAATATATTCTTTTCCTTTAGAAAGCAACAGAAAGAAATAATTCTTGACAGAATTTTAACTAATAGATTCCTTTTGTCCTAGTCGAAAAAAATTGTATTTTCGTACGATTAAAATCTAGTAATAACTAACCTTTTTCATCATGTTGAGAAGAAATATACGGTCGTCTGTATTTGTATTACTTGCATTGGCAGCCTGTACAAATAAAAATAATGTTAAAATTACCGGAGAGATCAAGGAAGCTGAAAATCAAAAAGTGTACCTGGAGCAGTTGAATGTCGATCAAGCTGTCATCATCGACTCGACAAAAACCGACCGGAACGGACATTTCACCTTTAAAACAACAACCTCCCTCCCCACTTTCTATAATGTAAAAATCGGTCCGAAGGAATTTATTACTTTCATTGCTGAACCGGAAGATCATATCGAATTGAGCGGAACGTTGAACGGACTTTCCCAGAATTACTGGGTAGACGGATCTGAAAATTCCCTTTGGGTAAAGCTGCTGAATTTTCAACTGAACAATACTCATGTCATGATGGATTCGCTGAAGAAAAGCTTTGCCGCCCTTCCTGCCGAAGCGACCAGCGAACGTCAAAAAATTGCAGCCGCCTGGGATTCGATCGTGAACAAACAAATTAACTTTTCGAAGGATTTTATCCTGAAACATGCCATTTCGCCGGCTTCCTATTATGCCTTGTATCAGAAATTCGATCAGGATAATTTCATCCTGAATCCGGATAACGATTTGCATTCTTATAAAGTCGTCGCCTCTTCGATGAAAGCGATGTACCCGGAATCGCAATATACGAAAGCGATCCTGAATCATTTAGACCAGATCAACAAGGCGATTCAAAACATGAAAATAAAACAATTGATCAACAACAGCGAAGGATCACTGCCGGAAATCCATCTTCCGAATGCACAGGGGGACACCATTGCCCTTAGTTCGCTGAAAGGGAAATATATACTGCTCGATTTTACTGTCTTGAACAGCAAAGACGGAGTCGGCTATATTCAAGAGATGAAAAAGATCTACAACAAATTTAAAAACCGGGGAGTTCAGATTTATCAGGTTTGTCTGGATCCGAACAAACTTGCCTGGCAAAGTCTCGTAAAACAGTTGGATATCAATTGGATTTGTGTCTGGGATCCGGATGGTTTGAAAAGCCGTGCTGCTCAGATGTGGAACATACAACATGTACCTGCCAATTATATTATCAACCCTAAATTTGAAATTGTCGGGAAAAATCTGGCAGGCCAACGCCTGGAAGACCGTTTGAACGACCTTTTAAAATAATTTAAAATCACTCACCCCAAGAGCGAGAAAGAGGCAGAATCGATGAAAATCAGTGAGCGAATCCCCCTTACAGAACATACCCTCCGGCTCCAGGCTGGAAAAAAGGTTTATTTCGTTTCCGATGTCCATCTGGGTGCTCCTGTATTGGATAATGACCGGGAACGGGAAAACCGCCTGATCCGTTGGCTCGACACCATCCGTCCGGATTGTAGTGAGTTGTTCCTGCTCGGGGATATCTTCGATTTTTGGTTCGAATACAAGCGGGCAGTACCCAAAGGACATGTCCGCTTTCTGGCCAAAATATGCGAGTTTACGGACCAGGGCATACCTGTACATTTCTTTACGGGTAATCACGATATCTGGGCATTCGGTTATCTCCCGGAAGAATGCGGAGTGATCCTACATACTCACAATGAAATTTTCAGGATAGCCGGTAAGCGTTTCCTGATCGGACACGGCGATGCACTGAACCCACAGGATAAAGGATATCTATTTCTCTACCGTATTTTTCACAACCGTTTTTTACAACGGTGTTTCAGATGGCTACATCCGGATATCGGAATCCTGATTGCGCGGAAATGGTCGTCGCATTCCCGTCTGGAAAACGGCAAAATCGAAGCCGATGCATTCCGGGGAGCGGAAAAAGAAGAGATCGTCCGTTTTTGCCGGGAAGTGCTGCAAGGACAACATTTCGATTATTTCATTTTCGGACACCGGCATCTGCCTATCGATTATACTCTCTCGCCAAGCAGCCGCTATATCAACACAGGGGACTGGATCACCTATTATAGTTTCGCCAGTTTCGACGGTCGGGAAGTAGTGCTCGAGACCGAAGATAAAAATCAGGATTTTCACTTTGATTTATTGTAAAATTATCTTAACTTACATACACTTAATCTTAAATCTGCGGTGTCATGTTAGTGAAGATATTTAGTGGTGCCGTCAATGGAATCGAGGCCACAACCATTACTCTGGAAGTTAACATCCTGAACGGTGCTAAATTTATCATTGTGGGCTTACCGGACAATGCGGTAAAAGAAAGTCAGCAACGGATCGATTCGGCCCTGCGGGAGATCGGTTCCCGGATTCCGGGCAAGCGGGTAATCATCAATATGGCTCCTGCCGATGTCAAAAAGGAAGGCTCTGCTTATGATCTCCCACTCTGTATCGGTATTCTGGCTGCCAACGAACAACTCTCGCCCGAAGGGCTGGAGAATTTTATGATGTTGGGAGAATTATCACTCGACGGAAGTTTGGTGGCGGTAAAAGGGGTACTTCCTATCGCTATCAATGCCAGGAGCGAGGGTTTCAAAAGCATTATCGTGCCGTTGGAAAATGCAAACGAAGCTGCTGTAGTCGAAGGTATACACGTCTATGGTTTCTCCCATATCCGGGAAGTCACCGATTTTCTGAACGGCAAACAGCAGGCAGAACCGTTCACCTTCGATCCGACCCTATCGGAAGTAACCAACGATCTTCTTTATGATTTTAAAGATGTGAAAGGGCAGGAAACCGTCAAACGGGCTTTGGAAATTGCAGCCGCCGGTGCTCACAATCTTCTGATGGTAGGAGCACCCGGCTCGGGGAAGACGATGCTTGCGAGGCGTTTACCGGGAATACTCCCTCCGATGACTGTCGAAGAGTCGCTGGAAACCACAAAAATTCATTCCGTCGCGGGAAAACTATCCCGGAATTGTTCGCTGATTACGACCCGGCCTTTCCGTTCACCCCATCATACAATCTCTCCGATAGCCCTGATCGGCGGAGGATCTTTCCCTCGTCCCGGTGAAATCTCTCTCGCTACGAACGGAGTTCTTTTCCTGGACGAGCTCACTGAATTTCAGCGCAATGTCTTAGAAGTTATGCGCCAGCCCCTGGAAGACCGGAAAATTACCATCAGCCGGGCCCGCTACAGTGTCGATTATCCGGCCAATTTTATGCTGATCGCTTCCATGAATCCTTGTCCCTGTGGTTATTATAACCATCCGACTAAAGAGTGTACCTGTTCGGGAAGTGCGATCCAGCATTATCTATCCAAAATTTCGGGTCCTCTGCTTGACCGGATCGATATGCATATCGAGGTTGTCCCGGTAGAACTGGAAAAAATTGCCGGAATACAAGAAGCCGACCCTAGTAGCGTAGTCCGGGCAAGGGTGATCACTGCCCGCAACATTCAAACGGAGCGTTTTAAAGATTATCCGGGTATCTACTGTAATGCCCAAATGTCCCCGCCTCTGCTGAAACGCTTTTGTCCGTTGGATAAACAATGCCTTTCTTTATTAAAAATGGCGATGCAGAAATTCGGACTTTCTGCACGGGCTTATGACCGGATTATCAAACTCTCCCGGACAATTGCCGACCTGGCAAGTTCGGACCATATCCTGCCGCAACATATAGCGGAGGCTATTCAATACCGAAGCCTGGACCGGGAATCGTGGGGGAGTTAAGGAAGGAGCAAGCCGTAAATCACACCCGGCTCAAAATATCCTCCAAACCTTCGAAATGGTTTTTATAGTCTTCCAGAGACCGGCGAATCACTTCATAAGCTTCTTCCCTGCCATAAACATGAGTAATCTCGACCTTACGCTGGCCTTCTTCACCCGGCATATCTTTATAGGTGAGGAAATAGTGTTTCAAACGATCGACGACAATGTGCGGTAATTCGGAAATATCATTATATACGTTGTACGTAGCGTCGTGTTTCAACACAGCAATGATTTTATCGTCTGCCTCATTACCGTCGAGCATCCGGAAGCCACCGATCGGACGTACCCGGGCAATGATATCTCCATGCGAGATAGTTCTTTCTGTCAGTACACAAATATCCAAGGGGTCACAGTCGCCCTGAATATCTGTCCGCTGCGTTTGCTGCATCGCATATTCGGCGACCAAACCACCGCAATAACTTTGCGGAATAAAGCCATAGAGAGCCGGTACCACATTCGAATACTTCTGAGGACGGTCGATCTTGATGTATCCGCTGACTTTGTCCAATTCATACTTTACTGTATCTGTAGGTACCATTTCTATAAATGCAGTAACCACTTCCGGAGCATCGTCACCTACTTCCAAACCATGCCAAGGATGTGATTTATATCTCAATCCCATCAGACGAGCTATCGGGTCGTTAATCTTATTACCCATATTACTTTTGTGTTAAATTTATTTATTGGTGTTAAATAATGCTTGTTCGATATATTCTATCAAAATATGAATGATTTTGATGTGTATTTCCTGAATACGATCGCTATACTTATTCCAGGGTACTACGATAGTTATATCACATTTTTCTTTCATTTTTCCTCCTGTCTTTCCTGTCAGTCCGATCACCTTCATTCCTTTGACATGAGCAGTGTCGATGGCCTGTAGTATATTGGAAGAGTTACCGGAAGTACTGATCGCTAAGAGCACATCTCCCCGATTACCCAAAGCCTCGAGGTATTTCGAGAAAACCGAGTCGAAACTCATATCGTTCGATACACAGGTGAAATGGGAAGGATCGGCAATTGCAATGGCCGGCAGGGCAGCCCGCTCATGACGGAAACGTCCCGTAAGTTCTTCGGCAAAATGCATGGCATCACACAAGGACCCTCCATTGCCACAACTAAACACTTTTCCCCCTTGCCGGAACATATCTACCAGCAGATCTCCGGCATTTTTTACTTGTCCGAGATTTTTCTCATCGGAAATAAAAGCTTCCAGCACCTGCTGTGCTTCTAAAAAACTATTTTTGATCAGATCCATAATTTCCTTTCCCCTCTATTTAATATTATTCATTTTTTTCTGCTTTCCACTCGACGATCATTCCCCTATCCCGCTTCAACATATGCGCAGGAACTACGGATTTAATCTCATCACAAAGCAAAGTTATCAAACGTTGTTTGGTGAAATGCCGGGAATAAATGACACTTACTTCGCGCAGAGGCTTCGTATTAGCGATAGACCTGACCTGTTTCTTTTTTTCGGGCGACATATATTGCAAGGCCAGTTCAGGAATCAAAGTGAAGCCTCCTTCCACATCTACAATCCGCATCAGCGTTTCGAGGGAATTACTTTCGAACTCGAAAGGCAGATTCTTATGCTGGCTCGCAGACATTTCACAAAGGTTGACGACCTGATTACGGAAACAGTGGCCATTTCCCAGCATCCAAATGTCAGAGGTAACGATATCTTCATGCCCGACTTCTTTTTTCTTCAGCAATTCGCTATCAGGATGTGCATATACCAACATCTCTTCGTAGAATACGGGACGCTCGACAATTTTTTCGTCGTGGTAAGGGGTAACGAATAAGCCGACATCGAGCATATCACGTTTCAGCCGGCGAATGATCTCTTCGGAGACCAATTCTTCGACCTCGACTTTTACTGCCGGATATTTGCGGATATAGGGCCCGATGAAAACCGGTAACAGGTAAGGAGCCAGTGTCGGTATGATTCCGATTTTCAGTGTTCCCTCGACCTCTTGCTGTTCTTCCTGAATGATCTCTTTTATCCGTTGCGTAGCGGATAAGGTCATACGTGCCTGTTCGATTAATTTTGCCCCGAGATCGGTCGGTACGACAGGTTGTCTCGAACGGTCGAAAATGATGACTCCCAGCTCATCTTCAAGCTTTTTTATCTGCATGCTTAAAGTGGGCTGGGTTACGAAACATTTTTCTGCAGCTGTAGCAAAATGACGATATTCATCGATAGCAACGATATATTCCAGCTGGGTCAGTGTGATCATTCAGGTCGTGTATTTGAGATTTTTATTCGAAAAAGTCTTTTACCTTGCGGAAAAATCCTTTTTTATTTTCGACATTGGACGGTTTCAAGAAGCTACGTTCTTTCAAATCCTCCATAGTTTTTTTATCCTCTTTAGAAAGATTTTTGGGAATCCAGACATTCACTTTGACCAACAAATCTCCTTTACCATACCCATTGATGTCGGGAATTCCTTTCCCTTTCAAGCGCAGGATTTTTCCGGGTTGTGTACCGGGTTCTATCTTCACTTTTACTTTCCCCTCGAGTGTCGGGATTTCGACGGAATCGCCCAATACAGCTTCGGGGAAACCGATGAAGGTATTATATAACAGATCGTTTCCATCGCGCACCAACTCGGGATGTTCGATTTCTTCGATCAATATGATGAGATCACCGTTTACTCCTCCCCGACGGGCAGCATTTCCTTTTCCACTCAAAGACAACTGCATGCCATCAGCCACTCCGGCCGGGATATTCAAGGTGATCACTTCTTCGGAAAGCTGAACACCTTCTCCGTTACAATGGGAACATTTCTCATTGATTATCTTGCCTTCTCCTTCACAAGTGGGACAAGTAGATGTCGTTTGCATAGCACCCAGGATGGTATTCTGTACCCGGGTGATCTGTCCGGTACCATGACAAGTGGAACAGGTGGAAAAAGAGTTACCGTCTTTTGCTCCGGTACCGTGGCAGTGGGTATCAGCAACATATTTCTTTACTTTGATTTTCTTTTCTACGCCTGTAGCCACTTCCTCCAGGGTCATCTTCACTTTCACTCTCAGGTTGGTTCCCCGATTCACCCGTCTGGCTGAACGTCCTCCGCCTCCAAAACCACCGAAGCCACCGAAACTACCGAAAATATCTCCGAAATGTGCGAAGATGTCGTCCATACTCATTCCTGCCCCGCCGAAACCTCCGGCTCCTGCCCCCATTCCGGCATGTCCGAACTGATCATAGCGACGGCGCTTTTCTTCATTACTCAATACATCATAAGCCTCTGCCGCTTCTTTAAATTTTTCCTCTGCTTCTTTATCTCCCGGGTTTCTGTCAGGATGATATTGTAAAGCGAGCTTCCGATAAGCTTTTTTTATCTCGGCCGCTTCAGCATTTTTAGCCACCCCCAACACTTCGTAATAATCTCTTTTTTCAGCCATTACTTTTATATTTGATTATAGGTTCCGGATTTGGGGTTACCGCTGTAATCCAAAATCCGAATTTCCAGACACACCTTCTGTTCCAATCGTGGATTTATTATTCACCGACAACTACTTTAGGAAAACGGATTACTTTATCATGTAAGGTATATCCTTTCTGAATGCAATCGACGACTTTTCCTTTCAACTCTTCGGCAGGAGCCGGAATCTTCGTTACCGCTTCCTGCAATTCAGGATCGAAATCGGTATGCAGGCATTCCATTTCTTTCACTCCCTGCTGAGATAAGAAATCCCTGAAGTTGGCATAGATCAATTCAACTCCTTCGCGTAAAGCCGGCACATCTTCGGCCGTTTCCATACTTTTCAGAGCTCTTTCGAAATTGTCCATAACAGGCAGGATTTTTTCCAGAATTTGTTCTCCTGCGTTCTTCGTCAATTCCATTCTTTCTTTAAGGGTACGTTTACGATAGTTATCGAATTCAGCCGACAAACGCAGGTATTTATCATTTATTTCAGACAATTTTTGTCCCAGTTCTTCTATTTTCTGGTCTTTATCTTCTTTTTTCGCTTTGGCGTGTTTTTCTTTGGTTTCTTTCTCTTCTTTTACATCCCCGGCGTTTACTTTATCTTTCAATTCTTCCTGTGCTTCAGTATCCTTTACATCTTTAGACATGGCGTTTATTTTAATTATTTACACTATCTTATCAACAAGTATTACGCAAATAGAGTATCCCCGGATACTATAAAAATTGCTAAAGCAAAACTAAGCAAAAACTTTGCCAATACCAAACCGCTGACAGGCGTGGTTGTCATTCTGTTAATGCGGCAGTTTTTGCTGACAATGTGGCACCCAAACCGGTCTGTTTATTGTTTTTTCCTGGAAAAGTTCAATTTGCCTTCATCGGCAAAACTGTAATAGGCATTTTCTCCGACGATAATGTGGTCATAGAGCTTGATATCGAGCAGTTGTCCTCCCTCATAGATTTTTCGGGTAATCAGCTCGTCGTATGTGCTAGGGACCAAAGAGCCTCCCGGATGATTATGGGCAATAACGATATAAGTGGCTTTCATGTCTAAAGCTCCCCGGAAAAGTAATCTGACATCGATCACCGTTCCGTCCATTCCTCCCGACGATAAGCATTCACATCCTTTCACCTGGTTGGAATGTGTCAGATAGATGACCCAAAATTCTTCATGATCCAAGTCTTCGATAAAAGAGCGGATATACCGATAAGCCTCCCTGCTAAAGCGGATCACCGATTTCATTCTTTTGGTCTCGGGCCGCCGACGCCGTCCGATCTCTATCGCTGCAACAATAGCAGTGGCCTTAGCCATGCCTACCCCTTTATACTTATTTATCAACTCCCTGACCGAGCGTCTGGCCAATTGGTTCAAGTCGTTGTTATTATCAGCGAGGATTCGCCGGGCCAACTCCAAAGCTGTCTCTCCTCCGACACCGGAACGAAGCAAAATAGCGAACAACTCACTGATCGAAAGCGCAGCAACACCCTTTGTAAGCAATTTTTCCCTAGGCAGTTCATCAGCAGCCCAGGAATTCATCGGTAGATACTGATCACCCATAACGCAAAAGTTTTAGATAAACAATTTACGAAAAATATGGGAGATAACAAAGAAAGGAGATGAGTTTTACTCATCTCCTGTATATCGGTTTAGAGAATAAACGAATTACAGTTTATTGACGTGCAAAGCCAATTTAGATTTCAAATTGGCAGCTTTATTATCATGGATAATATTTTTCTTTGCCAATTTATCCAGCATAGCAACTACTTTCGGCAGTAATTCAACTGCTACAGCACGATCAGTTACCATACGTAATTTTTTCACCGCATTACGGGTCGTTTTAGCATAATACCGATTATGTTCTCTTTTAGTTGCAGTCTGTCTGATTCTTTTTTCTGATGATTTATGATTTGCCATCTCTACAAATATAAAAATTCAACTTTTCAAGTAGTCTGTACGGGAATCGAACCCGTGTTACAAGAATGAAAATCTTGCGTCCTAACCCCTAGACGAACAGACCTTATGTCTTTCGTAGTCTGTACGGGAATCGAACCCGTGTTACAAGAATGAAAATCTTGCGTCCTAACCCCTAGACGAACAGACCATAGTTTTGCTTAGCGGATGCAAATATACGGCAAATTTATTTCCTAGCAAAAAAAATATCTTTTTTTTTCTCAAAATCCTCAACATTTTATCTAACCTCCTATTATTTAGCAAAATAGGACAAGAAAATGTAAAATAAAAAAACAGTTTGTACTTACCGATGTAAAGCCCGACTAAAATTCAAACTGGAATCTCAATTATATTCCATTTCCCAAGCGAATCATTACCTTTGTATGCAATATAAATTGGAAACCAATAAGTATAACCAGTCATGGGTAAATTATATTTAATTCCTACTCCCGTAGGGAATATGGAAGATATCACATTACGTGCACTTCGTTTATTGAAAGAAGTGGACCTGGTTTTAGCAGAAGACACGCGTACCAGTGCCAAGCTATTGAAGCATTATGAGATCACCACTCCCCTGCTTTCTCATCATAAATTCAACGAACACCAGCAAGTAGACCGGATAGCGGAAAGACTGGAAAGAGGAGAGAATATAGCCCTGATCAGTGATGCCGGTACTCCGGGAATTTCCGACCCAGGCTTCCTGCTCACCCGTACCTGCGTAGAACGGGGAATAGCCACGGAATGCTTGCCGGGAGCGACTGCTTTCGTTCCGGCCCTGGTCAATTCAGGATTTCCTTGCGACCGTTTCTGTTTTGAAGGATTTCTGCCCCAGAAAAAAGGCCGGCAAAAGAAGTTGAGTGCCTTAGCAGAGGAAAACAGAACTATGATTTTTTATGAATCCCCGTTCCGTCTGGTAAAAGCCCTGGAACAAATGGCAGAGGTATTCGGCCCGACCCGTCATGCTTGTGTGGCCCGGGAAATCAGTAAAATGTTCGAAGAATTCAAAAGAGGGACTCTCGAAGAACTGGCCGGCTGGTATAAACAAAACGGCGTGAAAGGAGAGATTGTGCTGATCGTCGCCGGTAAAGACTATAACCTGGCAGAAGAGGAAGGATTACACATCGAAATCGAAGAGGAAGAGTAACAAGAAAGGTTCAGGTAAATAAATGACGTGTACTATCAAGCTGAATGAAGCAAAATAATACACGTCATCAATAGTATTATCTATTTCCTGAATATTTCTCTCCTAATCGGATGTTTTCCGGGCCATCTCGATCATCTGGCTCAATTCGGCTACGATTTCCTCATCACTGCCGGCGGCTCCCGTTACTTTAAATCGGACGTTCAGAAAAAGCAAGACGACACTCGACAGAGCTCCAATGGTCCCCCAACACGAACACCTTCGACTCACGTTATCACTACATGGGAAACAAACTGTGACCTAAAAAACATGAACTTCTACGAAACAGCCGTTTTCCGATTCCTTACATTAAGATTACGAATTAATTTAGAAATCAGTATTTTGTAAATAATAAGAAAATCCGGTCAAATAGCCTAGGTATCCGTATTCCACCTGTTTTTCAAGCTTATAATATTTTCCTTCTCCTTTCTTTGGTCTGTAGTGCAAACGGAAGATGGAGGGTTTTGTGGCGGAAAACCATTGGAACAGGAACGAGTGTCCGGTTAGGTTTTCCGAACGCCCGACCGGTGGTGTTTGACGAACGAAGTGAGGAGTTCCGCCGGTCAGTGAGTTCTTCGAATAAGCGAGAGAAAAACAAAAGATTTTGTTTTTCCGAGCAGGAGAAGAACCGATGAAATCAACGAAAGCCTTAACGGACCGTTCCAGGCGAACCGGTCTGACGGTATAAAATCCGAAATCGGAATAGAAAGAAAAAAAATTAAACCTAGGTATAAATTAATTGAGTGTATATTCTTAAGACAAAAAGGTTACAAGGCCAAAAGGTAAATGAACCCTTGAAATCCTTGTAACCTCTATTGTTTTTTATTCCGACTCTTTACCCGAATATGCTAAAAATCGTCCAGATCGGTGATCACGGCTTTTGCGACCAGTTTCAGGTCGAACGATAATTTCGCATCTGCAGCAACAACCACTTCTTGATTATTTGTTGTCGAAGCTTTCACTTCCAAAAGGATATTTTCTGTTTGTCCTAATTTTTTAGCTTGTGCCTGAGTCAGATTAAATTCCAGCACACTCTCTTTACCGTTGGCAGCCTGAATAATATCCCGCCCTTTCACAGCGGTAAGGCTTTCCAATTTCTCGCCATTTTCTCCCAACAGCACCAAAGTCGGAATCTGGAGATTCAATGGAAGTCCATTGACAGCAGTAATCGTAATTACACCTTCTTTGATCCTATCCGCATACTTGGGATCGATATCAATATCGTTCAGCGTGTCTTTGTAATTGAGTCCTTCGGCACTCAATGCGAAAGGTATCCGGACATAAGCATCCAGGTCGATTTCTCCGTCGCTGTAAATCACATTATCCTCGTCTCCTTGCGGATTTACCGTCACCGTACCTTGATAGAATATATCACCTGTCGGTGGCAAGGACAGAAAGTCTACAATATTGGAATTATCCTTATTCAACCCTAAAGTATCGGAAAACACGATATTCGACTTATTCCCTAAAGTGAGCAACTCTTTTCCTTTTTCTAATTTCAGCGTTAACGTGTCTCCTTCTGCGTTTTGTCCATAAAAAGTAGCATCGACACTCATCGGGACACCGATACCTTTGTTACGGAGAATAATATTCAGTTCAGGCTTAGTGAACTTAAATTTACCTCCGATTTCATCCAAAAAGTCGATATCCATATTAAATTTATCCGGATCGATAGCGATCGGATCGACTGTGATTTTTCCTTCTGCTTTTTTGAATTTGAGATTATTCAGTTTAAAATTGAAATTAAGCTTCGAACTTGATAGAGAACTTCCCTCATGAATAATAATTTTAACTATATTAAGAGAAACTTCCGGCTTAGACTCCAGACTAAGTTCTATATCTTCCAAAGGTAGTGTCTTTATTTCATTGGCTTCCACTTTTTCGACAATCGTCAACACATCCCCTTCCTTCGTTTTTATATTCGGGAATTTAGCCTCCAGAGTATAAGAAAATTCCGTTTGAGGAAAAATAAAATCTGCTGAAGCTACCAATTTTTTCAAAACACATTCCGATGGAATATTTTGAATCTCAGCTACAACAGGATCAATTGGATTATCCTCACCACCTAAAGTGATATCACTAGGCAACGGTATTCCTGTACCCGGAATATCCACAGGCACCGATAAATCAAAAGCAACATCTTCCGCAGGCATATCGAAGACCTGATCGATATCGATATGGTAAATACCTTCTTCGGTATATTGAATGATCAGATCATTTTCTTCTTTTACGACCACATCGTCATCGCCCTGATTAATTAAATCCCAAAGAGTAAAAGACCCCTGAAGCACTTTTAAGGAAACACCCGGCTCCCAGCCTTCTATTTCATTGGTCCATTTATCGGTATCGAAAAGATCGGCATCGCCACAAGAAGTACACAAAAGCAGCATAGACAACAAAGCTGCACCACCCCAATTCAAACAAAATTTCATCATAAATATAACATTTACACGACAGTGCAAAATTGTGTTAATTTTTTGGAAAATCAAATTTTTAGAAAAACTATTTTTTTACAATTTATCTATTTTCTAAATCATTCACTTTAAACATCTTCAAGTCATCGTTGTACCTTATATTTCAGAATCGTATTGTTTCCGGTTCCGGCAAACAAGAAAAATCCGTCATTCTCTAAAAAGACGATTGAAAAAGGCGAATCGCCGGTAATGGGAAATCCTTTGGACAGTTTTCCATCAGCCGATAACAAAAACAACTGGTTTTGTTCCGGATCGGTCAAGCCGACACGCACGTCTTTAGCAGAGAAACGGTATACATAAGGGAAACCTAAAGTTTTAGCCTCCATTTTCTTCTCGAAAAGCGGCGTTCCATCCAAACGGGTGACCAATACCCGGTTTCCATCGGTAAACAAAACATCCCCGGTCCCATTTCCATCCCAATCCACTATATTCATTTCAAACCGATCGGACAATCCTTCTACCCGGGAAGTCTCTGTCTGACCGGAAAAATTCACCACATGTACCTGTCCTCCCTTACCAGCAAATACCAGAACCGGTTGTCCGCCTTTACGGGTTAAATAGACATCGGTATGAGGTTTCAGATCGAATACGGAAGAAACTCTCACTCTCTCTTTGCCTTTACGGTCCAATATATAAAAACGATACCGATCGGCAAAGACGATATAATCTTTGTCGGCCACCCTGAAATGCTGTACTTTCGAAACGACCGGTTTATCGGTCTTTTGGGGATTCCAGCCTTCTACCGGTTTTCCATCCAAACCGTACAGATATACTTCCCGGTTTTCACAAGGAACAAAGATGCGGTAGTTGCGGTTATTATCATAATCGTACACGGATATTCCCTGCTCGCACTTTCCTTTGAAAGCGACGGGGAAACGCCCCGCTGCATTACCGTTGCGGTCGATCAGGTACATCTTGTCGGGAGTAGAAAACAGGTATTGTAATTTCCCGTTCTTAAAGAGATCGACCTGATATACTTCGCTATTGATCTGCTGCCCGAGAGGAAGTTTCCAAAGCACACGCCCCACATCGTTGATCAGATAAACAGTATGTCGATCGTCCTGTACGAACAATTCCTTCTCACCCGTCACATGATTGGTCACGGGAACGGGCTTCATACTCACTTTCCCATCCAATTTAGTCTGCCACAATACATGCGGACGAATTTCATCCTTTATCTCGGCTGTACTCAGAAAAAGAGTGGTATAGAGCATATCTCCCTCGTTGGACCACTGCCAGGCCCAGGTAGAAAATACAGACAGTTCCTTTTGACGTCGAGTCAGGAATTGCTGCCAACTTCCCTGAGTCAAAGAGGTATAAAAAGGTAAAACCTCAGCCGTACGGGCAAAATAAGCCATATTGTATTTTCCGGCCAAACGGGTTTTCAGATGCCGATACCATTCGGCATCGCGGATGACGCTCCCATGCACATAATCGCGGGCAAAACTCTTTACCGCACTCTCGGAGGAAGCAAAAATCAGGTAGTTATCCTCCACCAACACGCAACGGCATTTTATCCCTTCAAAAATATATCCCCAATAAACGGCAGCCAGATCATCAGCCGGGAAAAGATAGTAACGGAAAGTTTTTTCCCGATCGAGGTTATATTCTTTTAAATAGTTTTCTAAAGACTGATTATCGAAACGGGCATATTCCTTCATCATTTTCTCCAACACCACTTTACACAGGCTACCCGATTTAAGACTGGCTACGATGAGCCCATCCCTTTCGCGGGTCGCTTCATTATAGGCCAGATCTACAACAGCAAACTCTCCCTGCAACAAATCGCGCAACTCTTCTTCGCGTCCTTTTCCGAACATCTTAACGAACTGCTGCTTTCGCCTGAAGATATTTTCTTTTTGTCCTACCGTATAGCGGTAATTGTCCAAAGCAGCAAAGTAAGCCGCAGGATTACTCAGGTTCAGCAATCCTAACGAGAGCAGACCGGAAGGCAGTACCCCGTCGATATTCGCTTCCCGGGCCTGTTGTTTTTCCAATGTAGCGATGTACGAACCATCCAGTCCACTGTAGTTCATAAATCCGTTCAGACAAATCCCCTGGCTGCTGAAATCTCCGTCCAAAGCTCCCCATTTGAAAAAACGGGTGATATCGACATGGGGAAAAACCTTTTTAACCTGGATATACAAAGGCATCAACTCTGTAAAAGCTCCGGTATTCAACAGAATATTTATACCGGCACCGGCTGAAAAATATTTATTCAGATTCTGATAATGGGGTTTGACTCCTTCCCCGGCTTCTTCGAGGTCGAATTGTTTCAGTCCGTCTTCGATATACAGGTCCGAATCCGACAACAAGATAATACCGCCGCAAACAGCAAAATAAGCGATCTCTTTCCCTTGTTTTAAAGTATATATTTTATGCCGGTCGTATTTCCGTACCTTCTCTCCTCCGGCAGCAAAAGTCCGGTTCAGGAAATCGGTTACTTCTCCCCGGGAAATGACATCTTTATTATCCATCACATAGAGGAAAGCCACGTCGCTCTTGCCTTCCACCCGGGCTGCCACAACGTAAGGATGTGCCTTCACCAGCCCTTGTTGTTGTAAAGTATCGGTTATCCGGACCAACAACTTCCGGCGAAACACTTTCAAATCGGCCGCAAAAGCCTGCCGGATCTCAGGTGCTAACTCAGCCCCGACATTAATCGTTACCACGACAGCCGAATTGTAAGGGATAAAAGAATCTTTACTACCGGCACGCATTTTCCCCTCTTCATTGATATACCAAATGGCACAAACAACGACAGCAAGCAGGATAACGGCCAATAATGATAATAGAATCCCTTTTTTCATACAATTTAACGTCGGTATACAACAAGCTATTTCAAAGCAAAATTAATAAAAAATGCCGGCACTGCCGGCATGATCTGGTAAAATTATTCTTCTCCTTTCTTTTTCAGGTAAGTTCGTCCTTCCAATATCCAATCGGCCGCAACCGTTTTTTTCAGATAATAATCGAAATAATCCATGACACGCCCGGTTTGATCCAAGGTATTCATTTGTCCACCGATTGTATGTCCTTCGCCCTCATAGGTCAATAGGATACAAGGTTTTCCAAGCCTGCGCATGGTAATATACATTTCCAGTCCCTGACTCCAATCGACGGCCTGGTCTTCAGTTCCGAAGATCATCAATAGCGGCGTCTGAATGTTTTCTGCCTGAAATACCGGGGAATTACAGATATATTGCCGGGAGATTTGCCACCAGGGTAATCTGAAACGTGCCTGTCCCGTTTCGAACATTTCTTGATTGGAACGTCCGCTTTCCCAATAAATACTATTATACATACTTATCATATCTGTCAGAGGTGCTCCTGCCACGGCAGCAGCAAAAAGCGGAGTTTGTGTGATAATATAAGCCGTCTGGTAAGCACCCCAGCTATGCCCGATCAACCCCAACCGTGCAGGATCGATATCTTCTCTTTTCAACACTTGCCGAACAGCAGCCGTAACACAGTCTACTGCCGATTCGCCCGGCCGGTTCACCTCATAGGTGATATCAGGCTGAAAAACAAAATAGCCCTGTAACACATAATTCATCGTATTATAAAGATCCGATGCCGAAGGAAAAACAAAATCGTTTAAATGCTGGGACAGTTTCTCGTAAATATGAACGATCATCGGATAGGATTGACCTTCCCGATAGTTTACCGGATAAAACAATGCTCCTTTCAACTCCTTACCCCGTGAATTTTTATAACGGATCAATTCACTTTTACGGAAAATAAATCCGGGGGGACGTAAATTCGTATGTGTCAATTGTTGAAGCCGATTCAGGTTTTCATCACAAACGAATAGTTCGGGAGCTGTAATATTGTCAGCCCATCCGAGTAAGTTCGTCTTTTTATCTGCCGACTGTTCCAAACGTAATGTACCGAATGGCCCATACAGTAAAGGGCGATGATGCCCTTTGGGATCGAAGCGATAAATTCCGGAAGCCCCGTCATCACCGGTAGCTCTCAACAGCAGGTTACAGCCGGGAGTCAAAACTCCGCGCTGAAATTTCCGGAAAGTGATCTTGTCTTCGCGTCCTCGGGTCAACCGCTTCAATTTCAGCGTAGCCGGCTCAACACTCCAGATATCATATTCGTCATAAAACCAAAAAGCCTTATCTTCTTTCAGCCAACCGGCAATGCCGAACGAGGGAGCGATATCGATGGGGCCATCGTAATATATATCGCTTAATCCAGTAGTCACCTGAGCGGTAAGATTGATATATTCTTCTTTCGCCAAATCGTATGCCCACCAATTTTTATTCTTAAAATAGTAAACATACTTTCCTTCGCGGGAAAAAGAAGCCGACAATATTGTATTCTCCAACAAGCGGGTACGTTTTCCAGTTTCCGTCTGTATCACATAAATATCCCGATGAAGTTCGCGGTAATGGGGCCGATAGGGCCGATCGTCGACAGCTAAAACAAACGCTCCGTCGGCAGAAATACCGGCTATATCGAACAAGGAAGAATCGGCCAGCTGCCTCCAGCGGTTTTCTTCCGGCCACCATACGCACAAATAGGTCCGGCTACGATTCAGGTAATAGCGGTTTTTCTGACGCGACTGGATTTCCTGATCTTTCCAGTGCCAGATATCGACATCTGCCGTAACTTCCGCCCGGGACTTCCCCTGATACCGTTTCGGAGCGATACCGAAAAACAACTTTTTCCCATCGGCAGACCATTGGGGTGTGTAATATTCACTGATTTTCATATTTGCCGGAAAATCGGCCCAGGCCTCTGCGGCAAAACAGCAGGCCTGCTGCTTGTTTCCGATATTCCGGACGACATGAATTTCCCGGCCTTGCTTCTGCCCTGTACTGTCCGACAACATTTTCATAAACAGAAGCCCGTGATCTGTCCATTTCAATTTTTCATATCCGTTTTTATCGTTTTCTAAAAACAGAAGACGGTAATCATTCAGTTCCAATACCTCTAGGCTATTGCTCAGTCCCTTTTCAGTTTTTAGGGTATAGGCCAGGTATTTCCCCGTTGGATCGACCGTATATTCCTGTATATTAGCTATATTCTTTACCCGTTTTTTTTCAAGATCATAAAGATTCAACTCTACGGCATTTTCTGTATTTACTCCTTTTAAAATCAGATGTTTACTATCATTGGTAAAAGTAAAACTTTCCATTCCCCGGAAAATTTGTTCTTCCCCATTAGCAAGGCAAACCAGTTTTACCTGATAGGCAATACCGGCAGCTGCCTTTTCTCCCGCCGGTTCCGAAAAAACGATCCAGTGGGAATCTTTGGAAAATTCGGGAGCAGAAGTATTTTTATATTTGTACTCTTTTCCCGACGCGATATGCCGGACAAACAAAGTATCTGTTTTCTCCGCAGCCTGGATTCTCCACATCGCCCATTCGCCGGATGGAGATAACCCGTATTGCAATAGTTTATGCCACAACTCGAATTCATGAAAATCCCGTATTGTTTTATTACTGGCCCATACGTTTCCCATACCTCCTACTCCTATCAGATAAACGCAGAAGGTCAATATTACTTTTTTCAAACCGATCATTTTTTCAATAGATTCTTCAATAATTTTTTTAATGCAGGATTAGAAGGCCGGAGTGCTTCGGTATCTACCCAATTGCCTTCTTTATCGATCAGGATAAACCGGGGAATAGAACCGACATGTAACTCTTCCGGGAGGTAACTCCAATCACCGGCCCACAATTGTACGCCTCCTAATTGATGTTCCCGGACATATTCTTTCCATTTTTTCCGGTTTTTATCTATGGAGATACTGATAAATTCAATCTCTTTTCCCTGAAATTCAGCCTCCAACTGTTGTAAATAAGGGATCTCAGCTTTACAGGGAGCACACCAGGTCGCCCAAACATCGATAAACTTATATTTCCCCCGGAAATCGGCCATGGAGCGGTAGTGTCCGGCTGTGTCGGGAAAGATAAAATTAGAAGCCCGTTCTCCTTTTTGAAGGGTAGAATGGGGGCGTCCCCGGTACTGACATAACCGCAGGCGTTGTTCCTCATTTTGCATCAAAGGAAAATACTTCTGTTCGTAATCACAAAAACGCCCGAAACTAACGGTATCTATTTCAGCCAACACAAATTCGGCTTTCAATAGCGGAGATCCGATTTCGGCTAACCAGTCATCGAAGGAATATTCTCCCTGCCGTATGACAAAAGTCCTTTTATAATTAAAATATTTCCGGAGCAACTGAATACCATAAGGTTGTTGTAAAATACGGTCATCTTCGACGGGAAAGCGTCCGATGAGCTGCCGGTAATAAGCCGATTGTTGTTCTTCGGATTCATAGGATTGCTGATTTTTAGCAATATAAGAAATGAAATCATACAACAGATCGAATTCGATTGTCTCCTTCAACTGCTTTTGAAAAAGGGAATCCCGGATAACTGTTGCTTGCAACCACCGGTCCACCTCTAGCCGAACCGAATCGAAACGGGGAAAATAGGCCCCATAAGCTTCTGTCCTGGTGTCCATTTTCAAAGAGCGCTTTATCTCTTTCCATTGTTCCAGTAAACGATTTTCTTCACCGGTGATATCCACTTGTTTCCAATCCCCGTCGATTCCCTGAAAATGTATTTCATCCCCTGCTTTTACATACATCCGATGATATTCCTTTCCATCATACAGGTAATAAAAACCGGCCTCTGCCGGCTGGAACATAAAAGCAAAACTACCGTTACCGGCAATGGTGGTACCGGCATATTTTACCGGTACCCCATTTTCTACAGTCATCAGTTGCACTTCTCTGGCAGGTACCTTTCCCCCGCTCTTTCCCTTTATCACGGCAAACTCCTCTGCCCTGATTCCTCCCCCCAGAAGGCAACAGATTATCCCTAATAACCACACACGACTATCTATCAATAACATAAATATCCATTACCCATTTTTGAACTCATATACATCACTTCGGAAGGTATTCCTTCGCCCTGATAAACTTCCGGATTATCCTTTACTTTATCCGCCGAAGTATCAAAAAGATAAAGTTTGTAATTACTACCGTTTCCGGTAGCTATGACCAGCTTATTCGTATATTCATCAGGCGCACTATAGCTATTGTCGAAGATAATATGTTTGATCATAACGATCTTTTCTCCTGCCGGCACAGCGGGTTGTCCACCCACTCTTTTCACTTCCTGTTCCCGTTTGTTTTGCAGATCATAGTAGTACAATTTATCGCCTTTGGAAAAATACAACATCTGGAAAGTACGGTTCATTCCAAAACATTCGGCCCGGGTCAACTCGCTTTCCAGCGGAATCTCATCGATGGCTGTAATTCTGTTTTTGAGGAAAGCCGGATCATAATATACCAGACAGGTCAAATCGAAATGAAGGATGGAACGCGCTTGGGCTGCGTCTTTATTCTGCATAACAACGTATCCTTTTCCGCCTTCCCACATCCCTTCGTCGAGAAAACCAGCGTAAAGCGGGTCCCGATCAGGATAAGCCTCAGGGAATTTTGAATGGTCGTCACTATTCAGATAAAGCAAATTCGAATTTCCACGGGCAACGGTACAAAATTTACTGCTCTTGGTATCAAAAAACAGGGGACTCATGGTTCCGTTTTTCGTCATCAAATGGGCCAATTCATAATCACCTGCTTTTGCATAACCGAACTTAGCCGCTCCTAAGGGGGAGCTATGTACGTCGATAGTGAATACTTTCCCATCGTTCACCAAACCGTGTTCCTCCGATCCTCCGAACCATTTACCAGGAGCGACAATACCCTGTTTCTCATAAAAAAGGGAATTGAAATCGCCTAGCATTTTCAAATCACTGATCCGAACCACTTGTAATTCTTTCTCCGATATAACCATCAGACAGGCATTGTTCTTGACCATTTCTTCCTGTTCTTCGTCCATATAAGCATAATCACCGATATAACCCAAAGAACGGGGCCGGCCTGTCAGTGCCTCTCCACGACTTTTCTGTATCAGCCCGGTATTCTGAAAATCCGGAGAAAAGAAATCGATATCGGTGGTCTCCCCATTTTGCTTCATCACATACCATCCCCTGAAATATTTCGATTCTATTATTAATTCTGACTCGATATAATTCGCGATACCGTTCTGTTTATCGCGATATTCAAAAACAAGCCGGTAAATTCCCGGATCGGCAGAAACAATCCAATCTAAATCTTTTTCCTGCGAAAGGGTATCGATTTTCTTATCCCCGGTTGTCTGATAAGTCATCCATACATAATCATAAGTCCGCCCTTTATCTTCCGACTGGATTACAGTAGGAATAGATAAACGGCTCAACAAATCACACCGGTAAACGGGTTTTATTCCGGTTACTTCGGTCCGATTCAGTTCGTGATAATCATAATTGCCTTTATCGTCATAGCATGACCAGCACAGTACAGGCAAGAATGCCAATAAAAATAGATATATCGTTCTCATAGTTCATTCATTATTAAGGGAAAACAACTTCTTTACCATTCTCATCTTTCAAAGGAGGATCGTTTTTCGGATCTGCATTGTATTCGGCTAATGCCTTTTTTATTTTAGCCAGATAATAATCTCTCAGCGAATACGTATCATAATTATCTATAATATAAACCAAAAAATCATTATCCCACTTTTGTCCGGTAATATCGATCATAAAACGATGTTTTACCTCCGACCAATTCCCCAAATAAAGTTTATAGTAGTAGCTATTGTCTTTCCAACGGGTAGGACGTTCCAATTTATCCGAGATTGTGATGTTTTTCACCAGTTTGTTCACTTCTCCGGTCTGGAAGTCATCAGACGGTAATAACCGCAATACCAATTTCCGGGCATTTTTCCGCAAACCGGTATCTTCCCGTTTTATAATCACATTCAACTTCAACACATTCTGATTCGCCGGCAGAATCAACTCGTTTTTTTCGCCTAAAGATTCGTAATGTACGCCCGCTACTGCCGGAAATTCCATATCCACATAAGTGGAATCAACCACCTTTTCGGGTTCTTCCTCATCGTACGTATATTTCCATTCTTTGGTCACTTGTTCGAACCTGATGACACGGGGATAATCCGTCACTTCCCCGACTGAGATCAGCTCGATTTGCAGGGTATCTTTTTGTATGCTTTCGGGATAATAAGCAAAAGTATATACTTCTTCGGTTTTTGTCTTAAATTGTATCCGGTCTGTTCCTTCGAAGGACATATATTCTTCCGAACAACTACAAATCATCGAACAAGCCATCCCTATTCCAACTAAATATTTCAATTTCATACGTTCAAATTTTTAATTATTCAAACTTAATTTCACTTTTCGGCAAAGGCAATACATAAACCGCTTTGCTTCCTTCTGTGTCAGTCCAAAGGATTGTTTTATCGCCCCTGCGTTTGGCTTGGAAAAACTGCTGTCCTTCTCCATAAAATTCTTTCTGATATTCTTTGGCCACAAAAGCGTTTTTCAGATCGACAGTAGAAACATTTACGACAGAGATGTTCCGGGCTGCAACCAACTCATCAACTAAAGGTTTATACTCTGTTTCCAGATCGGAACATTCGATCGCAATCAGATACATTTCATACAAACGAATCAAAGGAACTTCCTGTAAACCGGCATCAGGCATCCCTTCTTGTTTATATTTCTCCAGAATATAACGGGTTCCCGACTTTTCAGTAATCTCATTCCATAAATAAGTCACCCGGTAATCGGTAACATCCGATTCGAAAATATCGGTTTTCACCTTGTCTTGATCCTGTTCTACTCCACCGGCGTTTAAAAAATAATTAGAAACAATATCGTTCAGATTATAGACATGTAAAGAAAAAAGATGCTCCGGGGAAGCAATATTGTCTTTTGCAGCAAAATCTGTCCCCTGATTCAATCTGAAATCTTTGTTAGCAATAACCCGGCCGGCATACTCCGCTGCTTGTTTTTTATCCTGAATCCACAGATAAAACCGGGCTTTCAATGCCAACACCGCCCAATAATTCAAGCGGTTTTGCCGATAATTGAAAAATTCATCACCCATCCCTTTTTCTTCCACTTCTTTCAACAGAGCTTCGGCATCATTCAAATCCTTTTCCAGATAGCCCACATACTCTTCCCAGGTATTTACCTCGTGATAATTTTTAGATACCGTACGTACATAAGACAGGATCCTGTCTTTTGTCTGTTCACCCGGTATCGGGCCGAACAGCCGCAAAATATCCAGATGGCAGAAAGCCCTCATCGCCAATGCCTCTCCCTTGATCAGATCATGCATATCCGAAGTCAAAATCCCATTATCCACATAACCGAGCAGATTATTGATATTGACGATCGTATTGTAAAATTTCCCGTAGATATCTTCGATCAATCTTTCGACTTCGGCATTTTTATAATCATAAGCGGCGGTATACCCATCGATTGCCTGCGGATCTGTCTTCCAATGCTGAGCCAGATTCTCACAAAACTCCATGGTCAACGTTTTCCCATACAGTTTACCGTCTTTCAACATAATATAATTACCGATCAAAGCATTCTTAAAGCCATTTTCATCCGAAAACATCTCTTTTTGCTCAACTTTATCTTTCGGATTGACGCTCAACCAATCGCTACATCCGGTCCCTAACAGGAGGCAGCCTATCATTATATAATAAATCGTCTTTTTCATGTTGCTGAAATTTTAAAAGGTTGCTGAAAGAGAGAAAGTAAATCTCCGGGAAAAAGGATAGGCGATACCTCTTTCCTGCTTGATGCTCGATACGCGGAATAAATTATCCGTATTAAAAGAGAGAGACAAATATTGGGTTCCCAGGTGTTTTTTCACCCAAGGCTGTAAGAAATCATATTTTATCTGTATGCTCTGACATTCGAGGGTATTCTCTTTTTGCACGAAACGGGATGACATCTGGGTTTCCTGCGTATTCTTGATATCTTTAAAGAAAGCATGATCCCCCGGATTTACCCAACGGTCTTTATACACCCTCCGGTCTACATTGTATCTGGTATCCGCATTTTCTACCCGATTCACCAAAGTTGAATTATATTGAGATCCCCCCAAGCGATAACCGAAAGACAGGTTCACACTCAAATCGCGGAAAGTAAACATGGTATTGATGTTCCCTCTGAATTTAGGATCAGTTACTCCACAAGCCACTTTATCACGGGCATCCCAATTGAATGTGACATTGCCAAAGCGATCGATAAACAATTCCTGTCCGGTGCTGGGATCGATCCCCAGAGAAGGAACGACATAGATGGTCCGCAAAGCCTCTCCTTCCCGATACATGAAATTCGGGTTAGATCCGCCTTGTAATTCCAATTCCTCGTTGGCCACTTTCAATGCCTCGGAGATTTTGACTATCTCGTTCTTTTCATGAATAAAACTGGCAGATACCGACCAAATGATATTCTTTTCCGTATTCCGGATGGGATATCCTGACAAAGCAACTTCAACTCCCTTATTCTTCACTTTACCGACATTATCCGTATAACTAGGGAAACCATTCGTCAAGGGAAGGTACATTTCAGACAACAAATTATTAGTCTGATTTGTATATACATCGGCTGTCACTTTCAAGCGGTTATGGAATGCTCCGACTTCCAATCCGAAGTTCCATTTGTCGGTCTTCTGCCATTCCAAGTCCTCATTGGCCAGACCTTGCAGGTGGCTTCCAAACCAATACCGGTACCGATCGTCGGTATAATATTCATAAGTAGCAAGGGCCTGATAAGCATCGAAATTCACCGATCCGGTCACTGCATAAGAGCCGCGTAATTTCAGACGATCCAGCCACAATACATTTTCCATAAACTTTTCTTTATGGATGTTCCAACCGATACCGAAAGAATAAAAGGGAGCGAAACGTTTCGAACTACCGAACTGGGAGGCCCCGTCCATACGATAAGCCACGTCGGCGAAATAACGATTGTCATAGATGTAGTTCACATTCCCCGTCACACCGATGCGCCGGTTGAGCGATTCGGATCCGGTAGGTTTTCCATCTTTCTGATACTGAAGAGCCATCGACAAAAATTTAATATTGGATTGGGGAAAACCCTCTACCTGAAAAGTATAAGAATGCGATTTTTCCTGAGCAACATTGTAATCCAAACCGACATAGAGCTCGTGTTTTTCTTTAAAGTTACGGGAATAGCTTAAAGTCAGACTCCAATCATAACTAAAGCTTTTCCCTGAAGAATAGATATATTCTCCTTTACGGAAAATCTGTTCATCCGAATAATCCTTAAATTTGGTATGGTCGGCAGGTTTAAAATTATCATAATCATTCACCTGTTTCGATAATCCGATGCGTGAACGTAAAGTCAGGCTTTCCCAAGGTTTCCATTCTACATCGAAATTATTGGTAATAGTCGTATAGGTTTTTTTATCGACCAAATCGAGCGTAGCATTGTAAAGCGGATTTTCAGGGGCTGTAGTCCAAAAATCTCCTTTTTGTTCGAGTTCTTTCAACACTTTACCGTCTTCTCCGCGTTCCCGCCAGTAAGGGTTGAGTTTCACATACTGATCGAAAGATCCGTAAGGTGATTCATTCGATTCACTCAATCCGACTTCGAGGTTATTGCGGAACAATAATTTTCCTTGCTGGTACATCAGATTAATATTTCCATTAAAGGTTTTCCGGTCGGACCCTTTCATCACCCCCAGGATATCGTTATATTGAACAGAAGCAGAATAACGGAAGCCGTCATTCCCACCTCCTTCCAAACGCAGGTTGTGCTTGTGACCGACACCCGTACGCAAAGGCTTCGACAACCAATAGGTATCGACTCCCCGTTCTATTTCCTGTTTGATTCTGGCCTGCCTTTTCCTCAACGCCATTTCTATATGGGCCCATTCGTCTTTATACAAACCGGCATTCTCTTCCAACTGAAGTTTTTCGGCAGCATTCAATACATCGTAATCGCTCAGATCAGGCACCTCGATATTCACACTTCCCCGATAAGACAACCTCAATTTTCCAGCCTCGGGTTGTTTAGTCTCGATGACAATCACTCCATTAGCTCCCCGGGATCCATAAATCGCGGTAGCCGAACCGTCTTTCAACAAAGTCACAGAACTAATATCCTCGTCGTTTAAATCCAGCATCCGGGTGAGACTGATCTCAAAACCATCCAGGATTATCAAGGGAGTATTCAAATCTACTTTCGTTTCATTTTTCAGGTCCTCTACCGTCGGTAAACTGGAAGTTCCCCGGATCTGTACTTCCGGTAAATGGTTCGGATCTGCCCCATAGACATTGTTTTCGATAATATTGAAGGTCGGATCGATATTTTTCAACGTAGATAATAAATTACGTCCCCGAAAAGATTTCAGTTCTTTCTCCGTAATTGTCGATACCGAACCGGTAAAGCTTTCCTGAGATTTCTTAAAAATACCGGTTACCACAACTTCGTCCATTTCGGCTACTTCTTCTTCTAACTTTATTTTCAAGTCACTCTGGCCATTATACCGGACTTCCAAGGGTTTCATTCCCACAAAAGAGAAAGCCAACACTACTTCTTTCGTATCGGGCAATTCGAAACGGAATTTACCGTTCACATCGGTAGAGACTCCGAGCTGGGTTCCTTTGATCCGTACGGTTACACCAGGCAAGGGTGTACCCCGGACATCCGTTACCTGTCCCTGGATAACCTGTACCTGTTTCGTCTGGGTAACCTCATTGAGTTTACGGATAATAATGGTCTTATCCGTAATATCGTACACCAGCTTCGTCCCTTGTAAACAGTTTTTCAATACCTCCTCGATCGTTGCATCCTTCATTTGTACATTCCGTTGAGTGATCCCTACCAAATCGGCATCACTATACACAAAACTAAAGTCAGAATGACGGCGGATTTCCTGAATCACTTCTTTGAGGGTTACATTTTGTAAATTCAGGTCCAAACGCAACTGTTGTGCATAGACATTTGCTTTTATCTGCAAGGTCAATAGCAGTAAAAAAATAAAGCTCGCTTTCATCACTAAAAAATGAATGATTTTTCTACACCCCGGACTAGGGTATAAAGACTTTTTTTTCATAATTTTGTATTTAAAGTTCAACAAACGCTCATTATCTGTTAGCAGCAGAAATGAACATGAATTTCAGGGCAGTGTTAGCAGCACTGCCTTTGTATTATTTGACAATCACTGTATTTTTATTTATTTCGAATTGTATTTTTCCTGTACTCTGCATTAGTTCCAGCACCTGAGCAAATTTCTCATGCTTCCGGATATTCAAAGAAAAAGGTATTTCTTTTGCTGCGGAAGTGGCATAAAACACCTCGAATGAATACCAACGCCCCAAGTCTTTCAAAATCCGCTCTAATGAACAATTATCGAACACCAATCGTCCGTCTTTCCAACCCACAAACAACTCAGTATCCACAGCAGCCACTTTCACGGCCTCTGTTTGTTTATCGAACACAGCTTGCTCCGAAGGTTTCAACTCATACACCTGTTTCCCGGCCGACACATTTACCCGGCCCGAGACCAGGGTCGTACGAATTTCTCTTTCATCGGCATAAGCCCTGATACCGAAAGTAGTGCCCAACACGTTGACCTGCATACCGCCGATATCGACGACAAACGGTTTCTCCGGATTTCGTTTTACCTCGAAATAAGCTTCTCCTTCCAATTTCACTTTGCGCAGATCGCCCGAAAAAAGTACAGGATATTTCAAGCTGGATTCGGCATTCAAAAACACCTTCGAGCCATCGGCTAAAACCAAAGTATACTCTCCTCCCCGGGGCACTTTTAAGGTATGATATTCTTCCCCTCCCTTTACTCCCTCTTCACAATATTTCAAAGAATCGGACCTCACCTCCCAATGTCCCCCCTGTATTTGTCCCCGGACAGCTGTTTCCCCCAAATCGATACTCGTTCCGTCGGCCAACTCGAGCACGGCATAGGATTTCCCAGGAATAAAAGGTACTGAAACAAGCGTTTTTTCTTGAGGAGTACGACTCAATTTTATAAAATAACCACTGGCAATCAATAAAGGGAGAAAGATGGCTGCGGCATAACGATACCAGCGGATCGTTCTCTTGCCTCTGTCCCGACCGACCGTTCTTTGCCGGATGATCTCCCATTCGGATTGGGTATCGGATTCATTTTTCACAAAACGACCTATACTCCGTTGCCAATGGGCAGAGGATAACAAACGCCGAAAAAGAAGTTCATGTGCTTCAGATGCAGCACGCCATCGCTCGAGCTCCCGGCTTTCTTCTTCATTCAATCGATCCCGGAGATAACGGAATATCAATCGGCTCAGGTGTCGTTGTGTTTTAATATTCATCACTTCAATCGCAGGTTGTTTCTATTATAACACGCAATCCCTGCTTTGGTGTAATATAAAAAGTCATTTTTTTTAATTTTAACTAAAAAATAGAAGTTGCAAGGGTTGCAGAAATTTAAGCCGACGAGTAGTTTTTGTTAAAAAACTTTCAGTTTGCCGAGACTCACTTCATGCCCGTCGAGAGCCCCCAGACCTGTGTAGAATAATCTTTAATTCAATGATTCCCGACAGAAATCGAAAGATTGGTCATGCAATATCGACCCGGAAATATAGCCCCATGCCCCGTCCCTGTGGTTTATTAAGGAAATTGACAAAGAACCAGTAAGGAAAGAATATGTTTCAGGCGCTCACGCATATAATGGTTGGCATTATTCTTATGTTTTTTGACGGTATTTACGGTAATCTGAAGGATCTCGGCTATTTCTTCATGTTTTTTCCCTTCAAGGCTCAGGTGGTATACCTCCCGGCAAGCCGGAGGAAGTTCATTGAAAACTCCTAATAATAATTCGAATAATTCGGTTTCCAGGATATGATCCCAAAAAGATTCCAGTTCTTCTTCGTGGAGAGCCACTTCGGCATAACGATCTTTCACTCCCTGATGCCGGATCGTATTCAGACAACTATTTTTTACAGCCTTATACAAAAAAGCTTTGATCGTTTCTTCTGTTTTAAAATCAACTCTTTTCTCCCATAGACAAACAAACACATCCTGTACGATATCGTCGATCACCTCTCCCTCCTCGACATATTTCGCAGCAAAATAACGTAAAGCAGGAGCATATTTTTCATATAATATACGAAAAGCCTTTTCCTGTCCTACCGAAAAATCCCGGATAATATGTTCGTTTATACTTCCCAAGTCTGCCGTTTAAAAGAGTTATTCACCGATTCTATTTTTGCAAAAGTGATAAAAAATCTACCGACACCGAAATTTTCGAGTCAAAACAACGGCTAAAAATATAAATTAAATTCAAAATATACCGATTCTCTTTTGTTTTTGTATTTTTACCGTCAAAGAGACAACTATGGAGGTAAAAACGATATTGGGAAAACAGGAACTTAGCAAAACAGATTTAGTGGCGTTGTTGGATTGCCGGGATACAACGGAAGCAGAATTATTCCGGCATAGCCGACAGCTTCGGGATGCGACCATAGGGAACGGCGTTCACATGCGAGGCCTGATCGAGATTTCGAATGTATGCATCAAAGATTGCCTTTATTGTGGGATCCGGAAATCGAACAGCCAGGCCCAGCGCTACGAGCTGAACGATGAAGAAATCGTCGAAGCAGCTATCTTTGCTTACCGGAATCACTATGGTTCGGTGGTGTTACAAGGTGGCGAACGCCATGATCCGGCTTTTATCCTACGCATCGAACGGCTCGTCAGGGAGATCAAACACCTGAGTAACCAGCGTTTGGGGATCACTCTCTCGCTGGGAGAACAAACCGAAGACACCTACCGGAGATGGTTCGATGCAGGAGCTCACCGCTATCTGCTCCGGATCGAAACTTCGAACGAATCACTCTACCGAAAAATTCATCCTGCCGGCCAGCTTCATGATTTTCACACCCGGCTGGAATGTATCCGCAGCCTTCAGCGTTGCGGTTACCAGACCGGTACAGGTGTGATGATCGGACTTCCTTTTCAAACGACCGGAGATCTGGCCGACGATTTGCTCTTTTTGAAATCGATGGATATAGACATGGTGGGCATGGGACCTTATCTGGAACACCGGGATACTCCCCTATGGCGATACCGGGAAGCCCTTCCTTCCCAACAGGAACGTTTAAGGTTAGGACTGCATATGGTCAGTTGTCTCCGGCTGTTGATGCCTGATATCAATATCGCTGCGACGACAGCTTTACAGGCAATCGACCCGGAGGGACGGGAAAAAGCGCTGGAAATCGGTGCCAACGTAATCATGCCTAATATCACTCCTCTCGGCAACCGGGGCAACTACCGCCTCTATGAAAATAAGCCGGGCATGGATGAAGGAGCCGAGGAATCGACACGCCGGTTGATGGAAAGCGTCAAGCAAAGCGGATGCGAAATACAACTGGATACGTGGGGAGATTCCCTACACTTTCAGAACAGAGTGAAAAAATAGGTCAGGCTGCGGGCAACAAAGAACGGAAAGGCTCGAAAGCAGCTAAAATCACCAAGCCTCCCAACACGGTGATCAATACCCCGGACACCCGGTTGATGGTGATCAATACCCGAAGCCGGAATTTCTTCCGGAAAATGTTCACCAGCGTCGAAAGCGTATACCACCACAAACCACCGCCGATCACCACGCCGGACAAAACAAACAATTCGATCCGATACGAAGGATCATCTCCGAAAACCGAAGCACCGGCAAAGACAGCCATAAAAACGACAATAGCCACCGGATTAGAAACAGTCAGAAAAAAAAGGGTCAGAAAATCACCCAGCAACCCTTTTTTAGTGACCCGCTTTTTCATCCGGATTTGCTTCAAGGGATTATCGAAATAGATTTTCAATCCTACGATAATCAGAAAAATTCCCCCGATGATCTGTAGGATCAACTCGTGAGTCTGTATGACATTGATCACGAATCCTAATCCGAAAGCCGCCACCGTAGCATAAAAAAGATCTGCACAGGCCGCTCCCATTCCGGCGACAAAACCGGCTAAAGCTCCTTTCTGTAATGTCTTTTGTATAATCAGTACACCCATCGGACCGAGTGGCACCGACACCATCAGTCCGATCAGTATTCCTCTGAAAATATAAACAACATCATACATGCTCTTCAAAGTTAAAATACACCTTATAAACGCTATAATCCGGACTTATACTTCCAGATTATCCGAAGAGAAACGATTCAAAATCGTATCATCATTGATCTCTTTCGACAAAGATTCAATGGTACTCATAGGTACATCGAACAAATCCAGAATCAACAAACCATCCAGGCACATATTAAATTTAGGGTCTATATTGAAACCGACAATACGCCCGTTCAATAAAATATATTTCTTCAATAAAATAGGAAGTTTATCGCTCGAAGGCTCTATATCACCGATCAACTTATCCAGCGTAGCGATATTATCCCCCGAAGCTTCCACCATTACATCCACATCGGGATCATGAGTCTCTACCCGATATTTACAGCGGGGAGAGATACACCGGGCCAACTCGGCATCCCAATGATTTCTGATGATAAACTTCATAATCAGTTCTTTCGAAACCTCCGAATATTTCCCGCTTATCGTCACCGGCCCGATCAGATAGCGGTATTCCGGATTCTTGATCAGGAAGTAAAGAATTCCTTTCCACAGCATAAATAAGGGCAACGGTTTACGCTGATAGTCTTCGATAATAAAAGAACGTCCTAATTCGATCGACTCATACAATACAGGCATGATCTGCTTGCGGATTTTGAACAGAGTATTGATATAAAATCCTTTTATCCCATAACGGTCGATGATATCCTTCCCTTTTCCCACCCGATAGGCCCCGACAATCCGGTCGGTATCGTTGTCCCAAATAAACAGATGATAATAGTATAAATCGAATTCATCCAGATCGATACTCCGGTTGGTGCCCTCGCCGACAGCCCGGAACGTCAGTTCACGCAAACGCCCGATCTCGTTCAGGATGTTCGGAATTTTCATGGTGGGAGCACAATAAACCGTATAATTTTTCATGGAAAACAACAGATAGTCTTCCATGATATCTTTAATTTCCTTTTGTAAAATTTCCACGGGAGTCTCCTTTGCTACCGGTTCGACCTGTTTTTCCGCCTTCTGGGATTTCAGGAAAAATTTTTTCACTTCGAGCGAAGATCCCAATAGATAAGTCTTTGCCCTCAAAAATTTACCGTATTGTATCAGATCGGCGAAAGAATTTTGAGTTTCTACAGAAATCGGATTTCCTACCCGTAATTTAATTACCCGGTTTTTCTTATTCAAGAGTTCCGAAGGTAATTTCACCGTTCGCAGCATCGGATGAATCATACCGAGTATCTGAAACAACATACTATTGGAACCTTTAAAATAAATCGGGATCACCGGCACATCGGCTTTCCGGATCAACTTCAACACAGAACGGCTCCACGCTTTATCTTCAATCGAATTCGAGTCGGCCTGGTAAGCAGATACCTCTCCTGCAGGAAACAGCCCCAACGCCCCTCCTTCCGATAAGTGCCTTAAAGCTTCTTTCAATCCCCCGGCACTCGAAATATCTTTCAGTCCCTCGAAAGGATTCACGCCTAAAAAATAATCTTTGATGGGTACGATCTTCTTCAGCAGAAAGTTAGCCATCACCTTATAATCGGGACGGATTTTACTCAACAACTTGATCAGGATAATCCCGTCAAGCCCACCGAAAGGATGATTGGAAATGGTGATAAAAGCTCCCTCTTTCGGTATTTTCTGAAGATCTTCTTCATTCACTTCGATCGTCACTCCCAGGGCTTCGATCAATCGGTCCAGAAAAGCTTCGGGATTATCGCTATATACATCGGAATACAGCTTGTTGATTTTATTCAGCCGCATGATATACATCACCAGCTTCGCCACCAGGCTTCCGCCCAGATTCCCCCCAAACCGATTCAACTTTGAGGCTTTCAATATATCGTTCGAGTCTATCAGATTCATATTATTTCCTACGTAAATCCATTAGTTTATGATCATTTCTTTGACCACTTCTTTTCCGACTTTTTCGTTCAGAGCTCTGATCAGTCCTTCTTTGACCATCATAATTTCATTTCTCACGACGGCAGAAGTGAAAGAGACGAAGAGCTTGCCATCCATCACCCGGACACTTTTCGTCCGGGAGGCAATCATTTGCCCCACAACTTCCGGCCAGATCATACAAACCTCATGCTCCTTAAATTTCTGTTCAAGGCCCATATTACGAAGCACCTGGTCGACCAGCTCATCGATTTGTTTTGTTTTCCCCTCTTTCATAAACAAGGCACCGAATTCCCTTTTTCAAATTACTTGCAAATATAATATTAAATCTCAAATGCGACCGGAAAATCAGGAAATCTCCCCTCCGGTAACTGTAAACAACTTATAATCCACCGCCTGGGCTCTCAGTATATCATCGATATGCCCGCGATTGGTGTCTGTGATAAAGACCTGTCCGAACATCTCTCCTCCTACGATTTTCACGATTTGTTCTACCCGGTCGGCATCCAGTTTATCGAAAATATCATCGAGGAGCAAGAGCGGTTTCACCTCACTCATCTGGTGTAACCAATGGTATTGTGCTAATTTCAAGGCAATCAGGAAAGTCTTTTTCTGTCCCTGCGAACCGATTTTACGAACCGCATAGTCACCGATATTCAGAACCAGATCATCCCGGTGAATACCGACAGTCGTGTAAGTCAACAATCGGTCGCGGTCGGCAGCCTGTTTCAAAGCCGTCAGGAAATTACCCTCTTTTACCGAAGGTTTGTATTCCAGACATACTTCTTCCCGCCCCAGAGACAACCGTTCGTAATAAGTCTGAAATACCGACCGGAATTCCTTCAGAAATGCGATCCTTTTTTGGCGGATCGCTTCTCCATGTTCGGCCAATTGCTCGTTCCATACTTCCAGCATTTCAGGATCGAGAAATTTACCGGCAGCCGATTTCAACAGCATATTCCGCTGAGTAAGTGCTTTATTATAACGAATCAGCCGATGCAGGTAAACCCGGTCGCACTGGCTGATAATACCGTCCACCAACTTGCGTCTCTCCTCACTTCCTCCGTCGATCAGGATAAAATCTTCGGGTGAGATCATTACTAAAGGGATCAGTCCGATATGTTCGGACAACTTATCATAAGCTTTCTGATTTTTCTTAAACACTTTTTTTTGCCCCCGTTTCACTCCACAATAAACCGTCAGTTCTTCTCCCCCGCGTTCGTATTTTCCCTGCACAACGAAAAAAGGTTCTTCGTGCCGGATATTCTGCAGATCGGGCAGGTTAAAATAACTTTTACACATGGAAAGGTGATAAATAGCATCCAGGACATTGGTCTTTCCAACCCCATTATTTCCGACGAAACAATTGAAACCGGAAGTAAAAGTCAGGGTCGCCTCTGCGATATTTTTAAAGTTGATGATATTTAACTCCTTCAGTGTCATTTAACAAGCTATTCCTTATCCGGCATTCATAATTCAGGACAAAATTAGTCTTTTTCACCTAAAACACGCCCAAATCAATGGCTTATTTAAAGTCGACCGAAAAAAACTGCCGGATATTTCGATTTTCAATTAAAAAAGCTAATTTTGCAGGCTATTAAGAATAATGTAAAACCGGGCATAGCCGGTAGGTGTTAACACGGTAACCTTTATAACATTACAGATATGTCAAAAGAACAGAAAAAACGCGAGGATGGTTTCGAGCACTTGGAAGAGGCCCTGACCAGTGGTGAACAATTTATTGAAAAAAATCAAAAAATGATTGTGAATGTCGTCCTTGTTCTGGTAGTGATTATTGCCGGATATTTCGGATACAACAGATTCATTGCTGAACCACATGCCCAAGAAGCTGCCAACCAGATTTTCGGAGCGCAAAACTATTTCGAAAAAGATTCTTTCAATCTGGCCCTGAACGGAGACGGTAATGTGCTGGGGTTTATCGAAATAGCAGACAAATACAGCTCGACTCCCAGCGGTAATCTGGCAAAATATTATGCCGGATTGTCTTATTTATATATGGGCGAATATCAGAATGCCATCCAATATCTGGAAAAATTCTCTTCGGACGATTTGTTATTGTCCAACTTAGCTAAAGCCAATATCGGAGATGCTTATATGCAATTAGGAGAATACCGGAAAGCTGCTGAAAATTACAAAAAGGCTGCAGCTTCTAAAACGAACGATTTTTCAACTCCTACTTTCCTGATGAAAAACGGCTTAGCCTTAGAGAAATCCAACGACTACAGCGGAGCTTTAAAAGTCTACGAGCAAATCGAACAGGAATATCCGGCATCGCCTGAAGGCCGGGATATTGAAAAATATATCGAAAGAGCTCAGTTGAAACTGAAAAAATAACAGAAAGCCCCGGCAACGGGGCTTTTTTCTTTCTTTTTTATTATTTTTGCAGGAGTATGTGTAGCATTCCTCACTGTGGAATAATTCGATCCCGACATGAAAAACTTGCTTATACTCCTTGGCATTCTATTGTCTTCTCCGTTTGTCGTAGCCCAGCATTTAGCTATCAACGGCAACGTCGCTATTGCAGATAACAGCCCGGAAGGAACACGGGTTGTCGTAACCAAAAACGGGAACAAGCTCGACGAACAGGTGCTGAATAAAAAAGGACATTTCGATTTGAAACTCGCTTTCGATGCCGACTACAAAATTTCTTTCGAAAAAACAGGTTACATCACCAAAATTGTCAGTATCAACACCGAAGTACCGGAAGAAAGCATTGAAAACAACCCCGATTTTCCTCCCGTCAAGTTGATCATCAATCTGTTGCCAAGTGTCGAAAAGATCGATCTATCCATATTCGATCAGCCTATTGCCATACTGACCTATCAGGCCGAACTGGACGATTTTACGTTCGACAAATCGTATTCAGATAAAATCAAAGACCGGATCGCCCAAACCGAACAAGCTGTAAAAAAACAATTAGCTGCCCGGGATGCCGCCGCCATCGAACAGGAACGGAAATTTACCGAACTATTCAATAAAGGACTGGAATCGTTCGGCCGGAAAGCCTGGCAGGCAGCCATCGACAGCTGGACCCTGGCTCAAAATATGAAGCCCGGCAACAAAGAGGTGAAACAAAAAATTGCGGAAGCTCAGGAACAAGCAAAACTGGAAGAAGCCCGAAAGAGTGTCGAACTTCAAAACGAACAAACTTACCGACTACTGCTCGCTGCGGCCGACAGTTTATTCAGCCGGGAAGAGTACCCGGCGGCTAAAGAAAAGTATGCCTCGGCCAAACAAATCAAGACAAAAGAGCCTTATCCCCAGGAACAAATCCGTAATATCGACCGGTTATTGGCAGAGATCGCCCAAAAGGAAGCTATAACACAACAGCAATTAGCCGAAGCCGAAATTACCTATCAAAAAACAATCGCCCAAGCCGACCGTTCCTATCAAGCCCAGGAATACCGCCAGGCCATTACTACTTATCGGCAGGCACTGGCCTTAAAATCGGAAGAAGCCTACCCCCGGAATATGATCGGCAAAGCCGAGCAAGCCCTGGCAGCCCTGGAAAAGCAACAGGCTGACGAAGCAGAGAAACAACGCCAGGAAGAAGAAAGAATCAACACTTTAAAACTCAAATACACCGGGATCATAGCCGAAGCCGACCAGGCATTCAAAAACGAAAACTACAGTGCGGCCAAACTACGCTATTCCGAAGCCGATCAACTTAACCTGGGCGAAGATTATCCCCGTAAACGCCTCGGAGAGATCGAGCAAATCATCCATTCTTCGAAATACAAAGCCCGACTGGCCGAATACAATAAAAACAAAACACTGGCCGAAAAGAATCTGGAACAGAAAAACTATGCTTCTGCCAAGGTATATTTCCAAAAAGCGTTGACCTTATCACCGGCCGACAAAGAGAGCATCAGGGAACGGATCGCCGAAACAGACCGATTGATTGAAGCCGAACAACTGGCTGCCTTAGACAAAGCCTATCAGACCAATATAGATAAAGCCGACAAAGCTTATGCTGAAAAAGCCTACGCCATTGCCAAATTCTATTATCAAAAAGCGTTGGAAATAAAAATCGGCGACAAACATGCTACCGAACGGCTGCAGGAAATAGAAAAATACATCGGAGAACGACAGACTAAAGAAGCCGAATTATGAAAAAAATCATCTATCTGTTTTGTCTGATCTGCACAATCACACTGGCCAAAGGCCAATACTACCGTCCCGACCGCGGATTTTTACCGGGCATCAATGCCGGATATTTTTACCCGACAGGCGATATGGGGAAAATCCTGAAAAACGGTATCGGGGGAAACGTATCGGCCAAATACCTAATTAACAAGATGATCGGTATAGGTTTCGAGGCAGGATATTACGGTTTCAAAACCAAAGTCAATCTAAACAAAGACGATGTCTCCCAAAAATATAAATACCACCTGATCCCGGTCCTGCTCGAAGCGACCTTTTATGTCCCGACATGGAACAGAACCACTTTGCCTTATCTGGGTATTCAGTTCGGGGGGTATTTCTCGCAGCTCGATGTAGGACGCCAATATACCGGTTATTCTGCCTCCCTTTCTTTTTCAAAACACCTGTTTCTGTTTTCACCGGGAGTGGGGCTTCATGGCGGTCTCTTGTTTCAACTCTCGGACAAGGTATGGATGGACCTGAAAGTGAGGGCCGATTATGTCCCCCGAATCGACGATGCATATGAGTACAACGAATATACCCAAGGTAACATCGGTTTCAACAAAATGCTGAATATCGGAGGAAATATCGGCCTGCTTTATCGGTTTTAAGGGTATATTCCTTGCAGTAATCTGTATTCCTTTCAGGCACCGGCCGGCTAAAAAACGATTTTTTATCCAAACCGTAATTCCGCCCATCGATATGCTGAAAGAAATCACCGATCAAGACTTGTAAAGCAGTCTCAAATTCCTTTGAGCCTGCTTAAAGTTTCCACCGTTATTTCCTGTGAAGGGCGGCTCATATTCGGATTTACGACTTTCCCTTCAGGATCGAGCAAAATAAAATGGGGGATTCCCTGAATACCGAAAAATTTCATAAATGCAGGATCGCCTCCACAATTCAATTGAATCCCTCCCATCCGGTCGGTTCTGAGTTTCTTCTTCCAGGCCTGTAAATCCTTATCACAGGAAAGACTGACAAAACAGATTTTCTTACCGTGAAATTTCTTTTCCAATTCGCCCATATAAGGAATCTCCTCACAACAAGGCCGGCACCAGGTGGCCCACATATCCACGTACACATAATTTCCCCGGAAAGAAGAAAACTTCACTTCTTTGCCAGTCGAATCGCGATAACAAAAATCAGGTATTTCGCGTCCGATCAAAGCGATTTGCTGCTGAGCCTGCGGATTGACCGGATAAACGGTTTTCGAAGCCAATGCATCAGCACCTACCTGCAACAATTCCGCTTCCTTTTTGCTGCCTACAATCCGGTAAACTTCACCACCTTCGCCATTGACAAACAAAAGGGTCGGGAAGGCATTGATTTTATAAGTATTCAAAATCACCGGTCCCTCTCCTTTTTCCATATCCATCTTCACATTTATAAAATGCTCATTGTAAAACTTCCCCACTTTTTTCGACGGAAAAACCTGCTGTTCCATTTGCTTACAAGGCTGGCACCATTCCGTATAACAATCCACAAAGATCAATTTTCCTTCCTTTTTCGCTGTTTCCAACAGTTCTTTCCAACTTCCTTCTGCAAAGCGTATTCCCTGTGCCTGCCCACCCAAGGCCAATCCACACAGCATTGCTATGATAAAATAAACTTGCTTCATTTCTTAAAATTTTACCGTTTTTTCATTTTTTACCTCCTACCCCTCACTCCTCGACATCATATTCGACAGATTTCTTTTCGACCATATCCACCGGTGTCCCGCCGAAACGCTGATAATGTTCGAGAATTGTCCCGTCTTTTGCATTTATCTTATACACATCTCCTTTGTATTTCTCCGGTCTGTCTGTCTCCACTCCGACAAACAAGGCCAAATTATCGACAGATACTTTCAGCATCGTTATCCGGCAATTATCCGGTAAAGCACATTCGAAAGGGATAGAAGGAAACTTAAAATCAGGATCCGATAAATTCAACACATAAAGCTGACGGCCTCCATCCGAATAATACAACCAATTGATACCGGAATTAACGGCCATAACCGACCCTTCGGCTAAATGATGACCGGACAGAAAAACCAGCGAATCCTGTCCTTTCAATTTTCCTGTAGCGGTATGGGCCCGGGCCAGTGCAGCCCGATCAGTAACCGGATCATAAAATAAAGAACTGAATTGATATGTTCCGCCAGACATATTTTTTCCCCATCCCAGCCAGGGGAGTCCGATATAAGTCTGCGATATCCGAACCTCATCATACTGATTTTCATCATAAGAAGGAATATCGTAACTATTCATAAAATACATGAACCGCCCCGACAGATTATCATACCCCAAGGTTGAATTCCGGGTATTCAAAAGCATCGGAGACAACCGATAGTCCACCGATCTTTCTTCATCTCCTTCGACGTGGATCGGTTTTAAAGAAGAAGCCATATAACGGCTTTGACGGGCCTGTTTAGGATAAATAATCCCATCTTTACCGATAGCCCCTCCGAATTCGGTAATCGCATCTTCAAACCGGCAATACACCATATCATATTCCTGGGCAGGCCCGGTAAATGAATTTTCGTCGAACAAGGCAATCTCTTTAAATAGTACAGGATCCAACTCATGAGAGGAAGCTGAAGTATGTACAAAAACAGTTCCACCATAAGAGTATTCATCGGACTGCTCTATTGCTAAGGCCTTCCCCTTCAACTCTCTCTTATTCTCCAAACTATACACATCCCGCATGATTTTATTAGTCGGATTATTCAATGTGCTCATAAAAGAAACTTCCGGATAATCCTCATAATCACTCAATAACAATAGTCCTTTTGAATAGGGTGAGAAAACCTGAACCTCAAAATCAGCAAAAAAACGGACACTATCATCTTCCGGCAAAGTAACTTCCATACGAGCCTGATATTTTTTAGCCTTATCCGATACAACATAACAAAGGTCCTCGGTTTCCGCAATCTTTTTCTGATCCAGATACCAGGCATAAATCAATTTAGCTTTCTCATTCAGGCTATTTTCTAAAGTAACCGGAATTTTCAAGGTATCCCAGCGCAATATTTCGTAAGGGTCTTCTTTAATCCCCGATATTTTTACTTCATTGATCGGATGATAGTCATAATTTCCTTTATCCTCATAACAGGAAACTGTAAGAAGCACAATCATCCAGAAAAAGGCATATATTCTTATATTATTCATAAGTTCATCATTTTTTTAATTAGCATACTATATTTCCAGGCGTTTACCGGTAAAAGGATCGATCACGATATTATTTTCAAAATATTCGCGGACAACATTAGCTACATAAGCACAATAAGGATTATTCCCATAAGGGTCGATTTCCTCACTTCCATACACTTCGACCACTTTCTCATATTTCAACGGATGGTATTCCCCCAGGATAAATTCAAAAGCCCACCACCAATCGGGTTCCAGCACATAAGCACTGAAATTCACTTTCAGGGTTGAAAATTCAACATAAGCAATCCCTAAATCTTCTGTCGGTTCGAGTTTTAACAAAACATTCCGGTTAAAAACTTTCTCAAAGGCCTGTTTATTCAGCACCAAAGGGAACGAATCCACGCCGACGTTACGGTGAAAGATATATTCATCCGCTAACTTATCGAAATCCACACCTTCCTTACCGGTACTGCTATCGGCAACAACGACCACTTTATAATTTCTGTCGAAATCTTTACGGGCTCCCATAATCTGTAATTGAATCCACAAAGTATCTTTCCCATCCGGAAGGTCTTTCCCATATACAGTATGAACAATACTATCCACCAACAGATCTGTTTCTATTCCTAAATCGTTTATTTTTTTCGGATATTTGAAATATATCTTACCGTCATCTTTAAAATCGAAAGCAGGATCTGTTTCGCACGACTGTCCTAACCAAGCAACGACAGCCACCAAAGCGATGATTATTTTATTTTTCATAATTATTTATTTTTCAGTTTTCCAAATTCCGGATTCCCGGTCCCCATATTTAATTTCATCCTGTGGTAAAGGCCATACCAGAACTTTATTTTCATTCGGAATATTTATACCTAAAGGATGGATAGCCGCTTCCTCTTCAATCAGGCGTTTATAAGCATAAAAGAACTGTCCATCTCCGATATATTCTTTGCGGTATTCTTTCAACACTTCGGTCAATACTTCCGTCCGGCCGGCATTCACCGGCAAAGAACTATGAATTTCACGGGAAGGCAAAATCTCCTCCAACAAATCGTATGCTTCGGCGGGATGAGCTTCGGCAGCGATGTAATACATTTCAGCCAATGTTATCATCCTCACCTTTTCTTTGGCATACTCCAAATCCGCATTATGTTTCAATAAATAAGAAGTGCCCCAGGATGTTTTAAACCAATGTGTCTGACGCAGATCACGTGTTCCCTGCCCATAAATATCACTCAGTTTATTGATTAAAATCTTTTTAACTCCATAAGATTCATCGAAATTCGACTTATAAAAAGCATCTACCTGTGCTGAATATAATCCGAAAATAAATTCGTCGGTAAACAGAATATCCCTGTATTTCGCCTGTTCGCCACTCACCAGAATATGTTCTTCCTGAATGGGCCGGAATTTACCGCTTTCGATGACTTCCATCGCATAATCATAGGCTTTCTCCATATCGTCGGTTGTCCCTAAAGTCAGGTGTACCCGTGCCAGTGTCCCTAATACGGCATAATAATTCATCCGGTATTTCCTTGTTTTCAGAAAATCGGATGTATAATAACCCTCATTTTTATCAGTTACATCGTCCGATTCTTCTTTCTTTTCACTTTCTCCCAACCAGTCGGGACCATTTGTCCGGATCACATCGTTGGATAAAAGTTGTTTTGCTTCAGTCAGGTCAGCCAGAATCTCCTGATACACCTCTTTAACTTTTAACTGAGGTTCGATATCCGGTGAAAAAGTTTTCCGATAGGGGATCGACTTATATTCAGGATTTTTCTTTACATCCGGTGCAAAAATCCGGATTAATTCAAAATGCAGATAGGCCCGCAGAGCCAACGCTTCTCCTCTCAAATAATCATAATTGCTACAAATCTGTACCGCTTCAGGTTTATCCAGGTATTTCAGTAAATTATTCGTCAGACCGATACAATAATAAATACGCATCCATAAAGCATCGGATATAGCTGTACAAGAGGGATGCTCATATTCGAAGGTTTGATAGTGCCCGTAAGGACATTCAGAAATATCATAATAACTATAGTACTGAGCCGTCATGTCCAGGGCAGTCTGTAACGTACCTCCATATAAATCGCTTTTTCCCATGTTTACATATATTCCGTACAACGCATCCATAAACCCTTGCTCGGTATTGAACATATCATCCTCATTCACTTCAGTTTCAGGTTTCACGTCCAGCCAGTTTTCACATCCGCTTAATGTAACCGCAGCCAGCAGAAAACTTATTATCTGTATATATTTCCTCATAATTCTCATTTTTAGTATTTATACCCTATTACAAACTAGCAGACAAAGAAAAAGTAAATTGCCGGGCAAACGGATAAGACAATCCCCGTTCTTCTTTTACCGAAGAGAAACGGGCAATATCTCCCATATTGAAATTAAAACGCAAGCCGGTAAGACCGATTTTCCGGCATAATTCCCGTCGCATTTCATAACCGAGCGATATACTACCGATCTGAAAATAATTGTAATCCTGTACAAAGCGGGTCGTCAGATTCGACACATTTTCTTCCAAAGCGATATTTTTAAAAAAGGTCCGGTCGCCCGGTTTTTTCCAACGGTCATACAATACCCGCCGGTCACAATTACTATTGGGATTCACCCCTTCCACCCGGGAAGCCAACGTCTGATTATAAGTTTGTCCACCCCATTGGAAATTGAAAGACATATTCAGGCTAATTCCCTTAAAGGTCAGAAAAGAATTCAAAGTGCCTCTGAATTTGGGATCTGTCGTTCCACAAACCACTTTATCATTGTAATCCCAAATGGTAGTCAGGCTGCCGTCTTTTTTCACAAACACTTCTTTACCGGTTTCCGGATCGATTCCCAAAGAAGGCACAGCCTTCAAGGCATCGAGTGATTCTCCTTCTTCGTATAAAGGTACCGGTTTCTTGGTTTCATTTTTATTGTTCTCATCATTCATCGCTCCCAGCTTATCCGTGATCTTTTTGATCTTATTCTTACTGTCACTGGTACCGAAAGCCAAAGACCAATACAGTTCCCGTTCAGTATCCCTCAGCATCTGAGTACGTAAATTCAGAGACCACCCCTTATTTTCCATCTCTCCGAAATTTTCTTTATAATCGATAAACCCAAGAGAGGGTGGCAGACTGATATCCATCAATACATCCTTGGTATATTCACGGAAATACTCTCCGGTCAGAGAAAAACGTCCCTCCCAGAAATCCAGATCACATCCCAGATTCACCGTAAATTTGCGTTGCCATTTCAGATCCTCATTTCCCAATGCAATGATATCGGCTCCGACTCCGTTCAGGTAAATATTATCCGATGAATATTGATAAGTAGTCTGGGCCTGATAAGGGGAAAAGGTCACATTACCGGTATATCCTACAGAACTCCTTATTTTTGCCTGAGTTAACCACTCCGGATTTCCCCAGAATTTCTCGTTATGAATATTCCATCCGATACCTGCCGACCAGAAAGGAGCAAACCGGTTTTTCTTACCGAATTTGGAAGAACCGTCTGTCCGATAAGAAAAATCGAACAAATAACGGTTGTCGTATGCATAACTGGCATTAGCAAAGAAACCGATCAACCGGTCCTGGGATACCGATCCTCTGGGTTTCGCACCCTCCCGGTATTGCATGGCAAAATCCAGATTAGTCAGCTTATCACTCAAGAAACCGGTAGCTGAAAAACTTTTATTATCTTCTTTATTATCCTGCATATTGGCCCCTAACACCAAGGTAAACATATGCTTATCGATAGATTTCCAGGCATTCACCACAATATTTCCATCCATAGAATGGGTCGAACTGCTACTATAATCGTAGGATCCTTTATCTTTATCATCCTGCTGATCTTCAAACTGACTCGATTTTGGCGATACAAAGACATCACTATGGGTCGTCCCGTAGGTATAGGCAAAACGCCCGGTCAGCCGTATTCCTTCGACAATATACCATTCAAAATCAAAATTGTCATTGAAGGAAGTGCTCTTACTTTTATTGACATTATTCAGTGTAGCATCAAATACCGGGTTAGCCTCTCCGTTAGACAAGCGTTTAATACAGCGTCCCATCTCATCATAGGCTCTTTCGTAGGGATTAACTTCCGTATATTTACTGAAACTTCCATAAGGAGATTCCTCTGTATTATTCTGATCAACAGACAACATATTCCCGATACGTAATTTTTGACTGATCGTATAATTCCAGGTAAAACTCAAACCCAACCGATCCCGTTTGGATCCTTTCATAACCCCCGGGTTATTGCCGTAATTGATGTTGATTCCATACCGGGAATTTTCATTTCCTCCTCCCAGATATAAAGAATGCGTATGCTTGAAAGCCGTGCGGAGCGGTTTGGAAAGCCAATAGGTATTTACTCCCCGGAGCACTTCTTTGTGGCGTGACTCATATAACCGATCCAATTTCCTTTGCTGTCCGATATTACCGTCTTTATCTTTATACACTCCGGCCAAACGTTCGAATTCAAGTTTTTCGGCGGCATTCAACAAGTCATAATCGGTCAGATCCGGGATTTCAACCGTAGCATTAAAATTATAACTGGCGGTGAGGCGTCCTTTTTCCGGCATTTTCGTTTCGATTACAATCACCCCGTTGGCAGCCCGTGAACCATAAATAGCGGTGGCCGAAGCATCTTTCAGGATTGTGATCTGTTTGATTCGCTCGATATCGAAGTCGAATACTTTTTGCATATCCACTTCATAACCGTCCATAATGAAAAGAGGATTATTGGATTTCCCTTCGAAACTCGATTTCCCGCGAATAAGGATTTCCGGCAATTTATTCGGGTCGGAACCGTATTCATTATTCTCGACGATCTGCAACGAGGGCTCATAAGCCTGTAAAGCCTTGAACAAATTCGTCGGACTGATCCGCTTCAATTCTTCTGCCTGTACGGTTACTGCCGAACCGGTATAAGAACTTTTGGTCTTGGTAAAATAACCGGTCACAACCACTTCGTCCATTTTCTGAGCTTCCTCCTCCAGCACAATATACAGAACCCTCTGTTCTCCAGGTTTTACGGTCTGTGTTTTATAACCGATAAAAGAAACCTGCAGCATCAGATCTTTTATTTCGCCTACTTCCAGTTTAAACTTACCATCCTGATCGGAGACAACCCCCATTTGAGTATCTTTGATACGTACCGTCGCTCCCGGCAGCGGGTTACCGTCTTTATCCTTGATCTGACCGGTAATCGTCACTGTTTTCAGTGCTTGTGGCAATGGTTTTCCCTTAGGGGAAATGACGATCACACTATCCAGAATAGAATAGCTCAGAGGCAGACCGGCAAATATTTTATCCAACATCTCATACAGCGTCGCATTTTTAAGCGACACATTCACCTGAATACCTTGCAGTTCGTTATCATTATATAAAAACTGCATATCGGTCTTTTGGCTGATCTCGGTCAAGACCTCTATCACGCTGGCATTTTGTTTCATCAGCGATAACCTGGTATTCTGCGAATAACCGTTTGCCGCCACCGATAAAAATGAAGCGAACAGAAAAAAGACACATAATTTCATCATTAACACCATTTTTCTCAGGCCAGGGAGTTTTCCCGACCTACCGTTTCGTTTTTTTTTCATAACTTTGTTTGATTTTAATCGTTTGTATTAGATCGACTTTTTATGCAGAAGGTGTTACGACCACCTTCTGTATTTTTTATTGTATCATTTCGACTACGACTGTTTTATCTGTCTTTTTGAACCGGATATTCGTCGTCAGTTCCAACATTTTCAATACCTTCGATAAATCCGAATATTTAGGAATACTCCCGGAGAATCGTTTTATTTTCAGGCTTTCCCCAGCAAAAAAGAAACTGACATCATACCAGCGTTCCAGTTTCCGGGTCACCGCTTCCAATTCTTCACTGACAAACACAAAACGGTCTTGTATCCAGGAACAATAAAGGGCGGCATTCACTTCTTTCACCTCGATTCCCTTTTCGGTGTATATCGCCTGTTGTCCGGGCTTCAATAATTGTTTACCCTTTTCACCGCTAACTTCGACACTTCCCTGCAACAAGGTCGTGTATATCCCCGGTTCTCCCTCATAAGCAGTGACGTCGAAAGAAGTTCCTAACACCTCGACTCGTTGTTTTCCCGATTGTACGATAAAAGGCCGGGCTTCATTCCGGGCAACCTCAAAATAAGCCTCTCCTTCCAGGGTCACTTGCCGGTTTTTACCTGTAAAACGAACAGGATACCGCAATTCCGATGCACTATTCAACCATACCCGGCTCCCATCCTCCAATACCAATGTATATTCGCCTCCTCTCGGGATTCGCAGGATATGCCATTCTTCGGGAGTTTCCTGCTGTAAAGAATCCTGGTGATAAGCCAAACGCCCCTGATCGTTGATCCATAAGCGTTCCCCTTGCCCGAGCGACAAACAAGTGTCTTTTATACCGTTCAACACCAATTCTTTTCCATTCTCCAGCACTAACACCGCCTGCTGGTGAAACTCCTTCGGGCCGACTGCAGCCAGAGTCATCTCTTTACGGGTATCCGGCACGAAATACAGGAAACCGATCCCTCCTATTATAAATAAAATCACCACTGCGGCGACATACCGCCAATAGCCCGGATGGATTTTACGGCGATTCGTTATTCTACAATAACGTTCCAGCTCTTCCCACCTCTTCGCTGTATGAAAAGAAGCATAAAGTGACAAAGCTCCTTTCAGATTCTCTCTTGTAGTAAAAGTATCGAACCACTCCTGATTTTTAGGATCCTGTTTTAACCAGCAGGCCAATTCGGCCTCATCCTCCGGTGTCAGCTCTCCCTTTATCCAGGCAGCCACCCAACGATAGATTTCCTCGTTTTTATCCATAACATTTAATCTTAGCCTGATCAGTACTCCTTCAATTCGTATATCTACACTGAAATCGGTATTTCCTCATCCTTGATTAATCAGAAAGTCCGAAGGTCTGACACCGATCAATACCCAAAGGACGCTAATCATTTCTGAGTATTTTAATCCTTTTTACTATTTAAACACACCCGATAAGGAAATAGGTGACAAGAGGTATGAAAAAAATTAAAATTCGAAAAAAAACAGAGTCATATAGACGAAAAGTTCTCCCAACCGTCCTTTCAGATAGGCCTTGGCCCGTTGTTTTTGCGTCTTGACCGTATTGACAGAAACCCGCAGGAGTTCGGCGATTTGTTTTTCTTCTTTTTCCTGAAGATAAGCCATATAAAAGATTTCCCGGCACCGTTCCGGTAATTCATCGATCGCTTCGAATAATTCGGTTACCACTTCGGATTCCATCTGCCTGAGGAGGAAACAATCCTGATCTTCTTCGGATTCCGGGACAGCTTTACGATCATTCCTTGCGCGGATTTCCAAATCGCGCAGATAGTTCAGGCAGCCGTTTCTGACACTGGTATACAAAAAAGTACGAATCGTCTTTTCATTGGGAAAGGCGGACAAATCGTATTTCCAGAAAGCGACGAATACATCTTGTACCAAATCCTCCGCCACATCCTGATCTTTGATTATCCGGGAGGCAAAAAAGCACAATGGACGATGCCAGGAATAAAAAAGCTCCTGGAAAGCTTCTTTTTCCCGTTGTTGCAAACGCCGTATGAAATCTTCCTGATTGATCACTGCCCTTATTCCTACTTTGTGCGTATAAAAGTAAATAAAAACAAATAAAGGTGCAACCGGTATTTCCGATTGCACCTCATTTTCAGCTTACACTTGTCCGCTTATTATTTTACTTCCCAGGTATCCCCGCTATTCAGCAAGTCTTCCATACAATGGATCTTAGAAATTTTCTTTACTTCTTCGATCTGATCGTCCAGAGCCTGGTCGTAAGTATGCGCTTCGACATCACGGATAACTCCCAGGGCAACCGGGAATTCCGGAGCTTTCATATTGACGAGCATCCAATGCAGGAACGGATTGGGATTATGTGCATCGTGAACCAGGATATCTTTTTCAGTGATACCGTCTTTACCGATTTCGACCACTTTCAGCTCACCTGATTTTGCCAATACCAAACCTTTATCTTTGTTTTTACCGAAGATCATCGGTTCACCGTGACGCAAAACGATCTGACGCTCTTCTTTCAACTCTTTATCCGTTACAGCAGAATGAGCACCATCGGCAAAGATGACACAATTCTGAAGCACTTCTACCACAGAAGTTCCCTGGTGTTTTACAGCTGTTTCCAGAATTTCAGCGGTCAAGTTCACGCTGGTATCGATCGAACGGGCGAAAAATTTACCCTGAGCACCGATGCAAAGCTCTCCAGGATTGAAAGGATGCTCGATCGTTCCGTAAGGAGAAGTTTTGGTTTTAGTTCCCAATTTGGTAGTCGGGGAATATTGTCCTTTAGTCAGACCATAAATTTCATTGTTAAACAACAAAATGGTAATATCCACATTCCGGCGGATAGCATGAATAAAATGGTTACCCCCGATAGCCAATGCATCACCATCACCGGAGATCTGCAATATATTCAGTTTCCGGTTGGCATTCTTCGCTCCGGAAGCAATAGCGGCAGCACGTCCATGAATTGTATGGAACCCATAGGTATTCATATAATAAGGGAAACGGGAAGAACATCCGATACCGGAAATCACAGCCCAGGATTCTTTGGGATAGCCCAGTTCAGCCATCGCTTTTTGCACGGAATTAATAATACCGTGATCACCGCAACCCGGACACCATCTGATTTCCTGGTCGCTTTTAAAATCTTTAGGAGTATATTTTAATTCGCTCATTTCAATTTCTAATTTTCGATTTCTGATTCTAAATATCTTTCATCCTTGTTTAAGTCGAAGAGCTTAAATTATTTTATTGATTTTTTCTTTCAATTCTACGACAGTAAAAGGTAATCCAGCCACCTTATTTACTTGCAGGTAATTGAATTCGGGAAATTTACTTTTCAGATATTTAGCAAACTGTCCGAGATTCAATTCACATACGACGATTTTCTTATAACGAGCCAACACATCCCGTGTATTTTTCGGCAGCGGATTGATAAAGTTGAAATGGGCCAAACTGACATCTTTTCCTTCAGCCCGCATTTCAGATACTGTGGTATAAAGGTGACCATAAGTACCTCCCCATCCGACAATCAAAATATCGCCTCCTTCGGGATTACCGTATACTTCCTGTTCGGGCAGATCGTTTGCAATCCGGGCTACTTTTTCTTCACGCAGATCGGTCATGACCTGATGATTCTCGGGCACATAACTGATTGTTCCGGTGATATTCATCTTTTCCAGTCCGCCGATCCGGTGTTCCAAGCCTTTGGTACCGGGTAAAGCCCAGGTTCTGGCCAGAGTTTCGGGATCACGGGCATAGGGTTTATAATCATCACCTTCTTTAGCCAGACGCAATTTTATCTCAGGTAATTTAGCCATGGAAGGAATCAACCAGGGCTGAGCTCCGTTGGCCAGGAAGCCATCGGTCAGCAGGACTACCGGAGTCATATGCTCGAGCGCAATCTTTCCGGCCATAAAAGCATAGTCGAAACAGTTTCCTGAAGTACTGGCAGCGATTACCGGCATCGGACATTCACCATTACGGCCGTAAAGTGCCTGTAATAAGTCGGACTGTTCGGTCTTCGTAGGCAGACCCGTAGAAGGCCCTCCCCGTTGTACATCCACGATCACCAAAGGCAATTCAGCCATAACTGCCAATCCGCAAGCTTCCGATTTCAGCGCCAATCCGGGACCTGAAGTCGTCGTACAGGCAAAATTACCGGCATAGCTGGCACCGATAGCGGTACAGATACCACCGATTTCATCCTCAGCCTGATAAGTCTTAGCACCCAAATCACGACGAAGTGCCAATTCATGCAAAATATCGGTAGCCGGAGTGATCGGATAAGAACCACAGAATAAAGGTAGTCCTGCTTTTTCTGCAGCTGCCAACAATCCCCAGGCTGTGGCCTTATTACCGGTAATCGTACGGTATTTACCTTTCTCGATGGTAGCCGGAGCTACTTTAAAATGAGTGGCTAACGCATGTACATTAGCAGCATAATTATAACCGGCTCTCAACACCATTTTGTTGGCAGAAGCAATAGCCGGTTTTTTGCCGAATTTAATATCGAAGAAAGCTTCGGTATGCTCTACAGATTGCTCGAACATCCAATAGATCATTCCCAAAGCAAACATATTTTTACATCTCAATATCGATTTCTGATCCAAACCGGTCTCTTTCAGCGCTTCGATAGTCAGCTCGGTTACTTTCACCGGAACAACATTATAGTCCGCCAAAGAACCGTCTTCCAACGGATTTGCAGTATAACCGGCCCTTTCGATATGTTTGTCGGTAAAGGCATCGATATCTACAATAATAGTACCTGCTTTTTTAGCCCAACGTAAGTTCGCTTTTAAAGCAGCCGGATTCATAGCCACGAGGACATCGGCATAATCACCCGGAGTAGTAATGTGCTCTTCTCCAATGTGTACCTGGAAACCGGACACGCCACCAACAGTACCTTGCGGGGCACGAATTTCTGCCGGATAATCCGGAAATGTTGCTACGTCATTTCCAAATAAAGCAGCTGTATCCGAAAACTGCTGCCCGGTTAATTGCATTCCGTCTCCCGAATCTCCGGAAAAACGAATGACAACATCATGTTTTTCGATAACTTTTGTCTCTTGACTCATGGTTGAATAAGTAGTTTTAATTGTTGCTGACGTCAATCAGCTTACTTCATTGTAAATGTAAAAGGGAAAATTACCACTTTAACTATTCATTTTAACAATCTTATAACATTCTCCGAATGCTATTTTTATGTTTTAAAACATGGTAAAGGTAGCGAAACCTCCCTTTTAAACAAGTTTAATCCGAACATTTTTTCCTGATTTGCAATAACTCTGATAATCAACGATTCTGCAAACGATTTTCAAGTTTTCGAAACGCTTTAAAATGAAATCGTTCTAAACAATCTTCCCAAAAACGACATTTTTTTTGTATAGAGCGCTCACGTTTGCGGAATTATCGCTTAAAATGTCTTTTTTATTACAAATTATTACTTTATCGTATTTTTTGTTTTTTTTAATAGAATCCTTCTTCTTTTTTTTTTTCCTTTACGTATGACTCTAAAAATGGATACGCATGAATAGAATACTACTCTTTTTCTGTTTACTTTTCGGGTTATACTCCTGTCACACCCCAAGTACGACAAAAACACCACCGGCTAACATTGTCTCCGAATTCAGGATAACGTCTACTCAGGTCGGAGCCATCCGAAAGGGTATGACGATAAAAGAATTGTATGCAGCTCTACCGGAAGACCGGATCAAAAAACTGAAAACCCGTACCGAGTTATCCAACGAGACTGCCGACTATTACTATATCTATGGCGATAGTTCCCGTTTACTCCTCATTGTCAATACCGAACGGCAAAACGACGAACGCTCGCGTATTTCCCGAATCATCGTAAAAGATAAACGTTTCCAGACAGCCTCGGGAATCGGACTGGCTTCCACCGTAGGAACAATCAGAACGGCTTATCCTCATAGTCAGTTTCTACCTTCGGTAGATGAAATCATCCTATATGTCCCGGAAATAGATGCCAATTTCGAAATAAACAAACGACTCCTCCCTCCTTCACTAGCCATCGACTCGACCGGAGAGATCGCCCCCGACAGTATACCCGCCCAAACCAAAGTAACCGACCTGTCTATCTTTTGGGATTACAGTATTAAAAATCTGGCCGACAAAACCTTCTGGAAAGACCTGACTCACCGGTTTACCAATTGGGTAATCACCCAAGTACCTTCTATAATCATCCTCACTCTTATTTTTATCGGCTTATTACGACTACTCAATTATATCGTCAAAAAATTAAATAAAGCGGCCAAACGACGGGTACACCTCAATGAAAATATCGACGACGCAGAAGGCAACAAAAGAATAGAGACCTTATCCGGTATTATCTTAGGGGTTGGAAAAATATTCTTATGGACCATATTCGTGCTGATCATGCTGAGTAAGTTCAACATCAATATCGGTCCGATCCTCGCCAGTGCCGGAATCGTCGGATTGGCAGTAGGTTTCGGTGCCCAGGAATTAGTCCGGGACTTTATCTCGGGATTCTTTATCCTATTGGAGGATCAAATCCGGACAGGAGACGTGGCGATCATCAACGGTACGACAGGAACCGTAGAGAAAATAGAGATGCGAACGACGACCTTACGGGACGCTTCGGGGGTCGTTCACATTTTTCAAAACGGTAAAATCAACTCCTTATCGAATATGACCAAAGGCTGGTCGGCAATAGTAGTCGATATCGGCGTAGCTTACAAAGAAGACACGGACCATGTCAACGAAATAATGAAACAAGTGGGTGACGAACTCATGAAAGACGCTGCCTGGCAATCGATCCTTATGGGGGTAGATTTATGGGGAGTAGATAGTTTCGGCGACAGTTCCGTGATTCTGAAAGTAAAACTGACGACTAAATCAGGACAGCAGTGGGCAGCCAGCCGGGAATTCCGCCGCCGGATCAAAAAAGCTTTCGACGCCCAGCACATCGAAATCCCATTTCCACAAGTCAGCCTGAACACCGGCTCCGGAACAGGGGCTATGCCGGTGAAAATAGAAAGTTAAAAAGCGATAAGCTATAAGCTAAAAGCTTATTTTTGTTTTACCATACAGCTTAGCTTATAACTTTTAACCTATTTAGTTGATTTATGGCTCGTTTTTTAAAAGATAAACAAAAATCCAAGGGAGCTGCTCCTGGTTCACTGATCTTTATCGGCCGGCAAAAGATGGATTACAGCTGCATTCGGGTAACCCAATACAATGCCGAATATGTCAAAGAAGGGGAAGTGAAAGCTTTGGATAAGATTTCCGAATACCTTTCCGACGACCATGTGGTCTGGATTTCCGTGCGCGGCTTACAGGATACCAACCTGATCGGCAAACTCGGAAAGAAATTCGACATCAGTGCCCTGATCCTGGAAGACATCCTGAATACGGACGAACGTCCCAAATTTATCGAAGACGACAAGCATTTGTTCGTTATCCTGAAATCCCTGAATTTCAACCGAGAACTCCGTAAGGTTCAGATCGATCAGATCTCGTTGATTGTCGGGAAAAATTACCTGATTTCCATTCAGGAAACGGATAACGAGTATTTCGAAGATGTCTCGAAAAGAATATATGCCGGACAAGGAAAAATCAGAAGTTTATCCTCCGATTATCTCTGCTATGCGATGATCGATACCTTGGTCGATAATTATATATTGAATATCGAAAAATTAGGTAATGTGATCGAGGAACAGGAAAAATTATTGCTCACATCAGGGAAGGAGCTTGTCGAGAATATTTACCACTATAAGACCGAATTATCTTATGTCCGGAATAATGTCCGTCCTGTAAAAGAGCTCATGACCCGTTTCGTCACCTGCGATTCCGACTTGATCAACGATCATACTTACAGCTATCTGCGCGATCTGGAAGGTTTGGTTACCCAAGCCCTGGAAGCTATCGAAATCTACTACACCATGCTTTCCGACCAACAAAACAGCTACAATGCTACCATCAGTAATAACGTCAACGACGTCATGAAAGTGCTGACGATCTTTTCAGCTATTTTCATCCCCCTCACCTTTATCGTAGGAGTTTACGGAATGAATTTCGACTATATCCCTTTCCTCAGATACCGCTATGCCTATTTTATCCTGTGGGGGATCATGATCGCTATCGTTATCCTGATGCTATTTTTCTTCAAACGGAAAAGATGGTTTTGACAGCCATTTGTTTTCAATATACAATTAACAAGAGGTTACAAGGCTTAGGGATAAACTTCCGAACCCCTTTTCACCTTTGTAACCTCTGTAACTAAAAAAACCGGATACGTTATTTCGTTCGTATTATTTCTTAAGATTGAACTTCTTTCCGGCAAACACAGCATCTTCACCCAATTCTTCTTCAATACGCAGAAGCTGATTGTATTTCGCCATACGGTCGGAACGGCTCATCGAACCGGTTTTAATCTGACCGGAATTTGTTGCGACGGCAATATCTGCAATGGTAGCATCTTCTGTTTCACCCGAACGATGGGACGTCACGGTCGTATACCCTGCACGCTGAGCCATTTCTATAGCATCCAATGTTTCGGTTAGCGTTCCGATCTGGTTCACTTTGATTAAGATCGAATTGGCACATCCTAATTCGATCCCTTTCTTGAGGTATTCGACATTAGTCACAAACAGATCGTCTCCAACCAACTGGCAACGATCACCGATTTTTGCAGTCAGCATTTCCCAGCCATCCCAATCATTTTCAGCCATACCGTCTTCAATTGAATCGATCGGGTATTTATCGATCAACTCTTCCAGATAAAGTACCTGCTCGGTAGAAGTACGTTTCGCTCCATTCGGCCCTTCAAAAATGGAATAATCGTAAATGTCGTTTTTATAGAACTCCGAAGAAGCACAGTCAAGTCCGATCATCACCTCTTCGCCTGGTTTGTAACCCGCTTTTTTAATAGCTTCGATAATAGATTCCAACGCATCTTCCGTACCTTTCAAGGTAGGAGCGAAACCACCTTCATCTCCTACAGCCGTACTCAATCCCCGATCATGCAATACTTTTTTGAGGGTATGGAAAATCTCTGCTCCCATCCGAACAGCTTCCCGGAAGGTTTTCGCACCCACCGGACGAATCATAAATTCCTGAAAAGCAATAGGAGAATCGGAATGGGAACCTCCGTTGATAATATTCATCATCGGCACAGGCAATACTTTTGCATTGCATCCGCCGATATAGCGGTATAAAGGAATTTCCAAAGCGCCGGCAGCAGCTTTTGCACAAGCCAAAGATACGCCCAACATGGCATTGGCTCCTAAATTGGATTTTGTCTTCGTGCCGTCCAGATCGATCAACAACCGGTCGATTGCTGCCTGGTCGGTAACATCGAATCCCAGCAAAGCATCGGCAATCACTGTATTGACATTGTTGACAGCATTCAATACACCCTTCCCCTGATAACGGGATTTATCCCCATCGCGCAATTCCAAAGCTTCATGTTCGCCTGTCGACGCTCCCGAAGGAACAGCTGCACGCCCCATCACTCCGTTTTCCAGAGTTACATCTACTTCTACTGTCGGATTCCCACGGGAATCCAATATTTCGCGGCCTGTAATATCTACAATATGTGTCATCGTTTTGTCGTAATTTTAAATTATACATTCTATTTTGCTGACACAAGTTACGACAAAAGAATGAAGAATGAAGAATAAAAAATGAAGAATTAACTTTCATTTATAAAATTTACATAAAACATAAACTGTATCTATTACGTGATTATTTCAGTCTATAAAATCCGGTAAATTGTCGATTATTTTATCAAATAAAGAAGGAAGCTTATATCTTTGCAAAAAATAATCTAAAAGATATGAAAAAGATCCCGGTTACCTTATTTATAGTCTCGGCTTTACTTTTCATCCTTCCGGAAAAAACAGAAGCACAGAGCCTGAAAGACATCCTAAAATCAGAAACAGCACAAAAAGTCATCGATGCCGTAAAGGAAGCGACAGCACTCAAATTCGAAGACTTGCAGGGGACCTGGCAATACAAAGGAGCAGCCTGCCAATTTAAAAGTGAGGAATTACTCCAAAAGGCAGGAGGTATAGCCCTGGGTGAAACAATGGAAGGCAAACTCGAAAAAGCTTATGAAAAAGCAGGAATCAGAACCGGCAATTTCTCATACACTTTCAACCATGATTCCACCTTTACCTGCCAAATAGGGAAAAAGGAATTGAAAGGTACCTATGCTTATGATAGCTCTAATCAAATTTTGACGTTAAGTTATTTCGGTTTATTAAACACCGAAGTACAACTATCGGGAAAGAAAGACGGCACGACTTTCCTCTTCAATGCCGACCGATTACTAAAACTGGTCACTTTACTGTCGGGTTATTCAAAGAGCAGTACTTTATCGGCTGTCAACAAAGTAGCCCAACAATACGACGGCATGATGCTCGGATTCGACCTGCAAAAATAACCGGGCATCGGCCACTATAGAAAATCCCTGACATCATACTTCCGGATGCAGTCTTCTTCATCCGTAGCGTATAAAAAACCTTTCTCTGCATCCAAAAAAGGATATTTAAGGGGATGGGAAAGTTTGAGTTGAAATTTAAAAGTCCCTTCCCAATCGAATACCTCCACCGAAAAGCCAAGTTTGCCCGGACGCCGCGGATCCTCGGGAAAAGCTCTGTAGGCAAAAACCGTTTTATCGGTACAATCGACTCCAGAATAATTTTCCCCGAATGACTCGGAAGAATTCAATAACGGCAATTCGTTACCCGTTGTCAGCCAACGGAAGTTTTGCATTTTTGAATCGTATAGTATTATCTGATTCATATTACGAAAGGCCACCGCTATTCTCCGGCGATCGGGCGACATCGCTTCATCCCCGAGAAAAAGCTGATCAAAATCCCGGATGTCGTCATAATCGGTATACCATACGCTATCTAAAACGGTAGCGGAAGCATAATTATAGCTCAACCAATACAAATTCTTACCTCCTACATGCGTCGTTCCCTGCATAGACAGAATCCGTATACTACCATCAGCATTTTTTCTAATATTCTGATTCGGTATAATATCATAAGGCCTTTCGGCACGGGAAATCCAAAACACCGAATCGTTCAAGACAAAAACCGGGCGGTATAAGAAATCGGCCATACCCCGATCCATAAATTTATATTGCTTTTCCCAACAAGGTTTACCTGCTGTTAAAGAGCTTTCCCAATCGACGACTCCTATGAAATTTTGGGGAGCTTTCAACCACAGCCTCATTTTTCCCTTCCAGGGAGCTGCCCATATTTCCTGGCAGCTGATCACTTCATCATCTCCTCGTCCTTTTTCCAAAAAGGCCCCTAAAAACCGGTAGGTATCCGCATGATACACCCTCACTATTTTCTCCTCCTCCATATTCAGTATCACCAAAAAAGTATCGAGACGGCAGATACTCATCGGTATCAATTCCTGTATAGGTAATATTTCACCTTCCAAATCCAGCGTTTGTTCCGGACTTGCAGCTAAAACCACTTCGCTGTCGTTTTGCTGCTGCGTACAAGCGAAAAAAAATAAAAGCAAGAAAAAAAGAGAAAAGATTTTCATGGCTTTGTATTTAAAAAGAAAGGCGGATCTTCAGGATCCGCCTTCTATCTGAATTCCTGTAAAAGAATTATTCAGCCTTAGGAGCTTCCTCTGCAGGAGTTTCTGCTTTCGGAGCTTCTTCAACTACTGCAGCCCCGGTAGCTTCAGCTTTCTTAGCGCCTGAAGAACGACGGCGGCGGGTAGTTGTTTTCTTCACTTCCTGTTTAACTTCAGTATAAGTGGCATTGAAGTCTACCAATTCGATAATACAAGTCTCAGCGTTATCACCGATACGATTACCGGTACGCAGAATACGGGTATAACCTCCCGGACGATTCACGATTTTCGGTGCGACTTCGCTAAACAATTCGGTAACGGCTTCTTTCTGTCCGAGGTAACTAAATACAACACGGCGAGAATTGGTGTTATCGTTTTTACTTTTAGTGATCAGAGGCTCAACATATATTTTGAGCGCTTTAGCCTTAGGCACTGTCGTGCTGATTCTCTTGTTGAGAATCAAAGAAGCGGCCATATTGGACAACATGGCTTTCCGATGTGCACTGGTCCGGCTCAGATGATTAAATTTCTTCTTATGGTTCATGATGTTATTCCTTATCTAATTTATACTTTGTAACATCCATACCGAATTCGAGGTTGTTATTTTCCAACAGAGCTTCCAGTTCGGTCAGCGACTTCTTACCGAAGTTGCGGAATTTCAACAGGTCGTTCTTATTGAAGCGGCACAATTCCCCGAGTGTTTCTACTTCGGCAGCTTTCAGGCAGTTCAATGCACGCACTGACAAGTCCATATCGACTAATTTAGTCTTCAACAGCTGACGCATATGAAGCACTTCTTCGTCGAATTCCTCATTACCGTACTTGTCTTCAGATTCCAAAGAAATCTTTTCATCCGAGAACAACATAAAGTGATGAATCAGAATTTTCGCAGCCTCTTTCAAAGCATCGGTAGGAGCGATAGAGCCATCGGTTTCAATTTCAAACAACAACTTTTCATAGTCGGTTTTACCTTCTACACGATAGTTCTCAATTTCATATTTTACATTCCGGATCGGAGTATAAATGGCATCAATAGGGATAAATCCCGCTTCGGCCTCTGCCGGCATATTTTCTGTACTAGGAACATAACCGCGCCCTTTCTGGATCGTAATTTCCATCTGGAAATTAACAGAAGGGTCCATATGGCAGATGACGAGTTCAGTATTGAGCACCTCGAATCCTGTGAGGAATTTGTTGATATCCCCTGCCTTAAAAGCTTCCTGACCGTTGATCAGAACCGTCAGCTTCTCATCCTCTACATCTTCCACTTTTCTCTTGAACCGAACCTGCTTCAGATTCAGGATAATCTCGGTAACATCCTCGATCACCCCGGGGATGGTGGCAAACTCATGTTCTACACCATGTATTTTGATTCCGGTAATCGCGAAGCCTTCCAATGAAGACAGTAGGATTCTGCGTAACGGATTACCAATTGTGATTCCGTAACCTGGCTCTAACGGACGAAATTCGAATTTTCCGAATTTGTCTGTCGATTCGAGCATGATTACTTTGTCCGGTTTCTGGAAAGCTAATATTGCCATAAATATCTTTAATTTTTTTTACTTAGAATACAATTCTACGATTAACTGCTCTTTAATGTTTTCCGGAATATCGCTTCTTTCCGGCACGTTCAACAGTTTGCCACTCATAGAAGCTCCGTCCCATTCCAACCAGGAATATTTGCTGACACGGTTACTACGCAGGCTATCTGCTACCACTTCAAGAGCTTTGGATTTCTCACGTACTGCAACGACATCCCCAGCTTTAACAGCTGCTGAGGGAATGTTACAAACACCACCGTTCACCGTGATATGACGATGAGAAACCAATTGCCGTGCTGCAGCACGGGTAGGAGCAATACCTAAACGGTATACGACATTGTCCAGACGACATTCGAGCATCTGCAACAATACTTCACCGGTAACTCCTCCTGCACGTTCTGCTTTTTCAAACAGGATACGGAATTGTTTTTCCAGTAAACCATAGGTATATTTTGCTTTTTGTTTTTCTTTCAACTGAACACCATATTCAGAGATTTTTCTTCTGCGACGAGCCAAACCGTGCTGTCCTGACGGATAATTTCTCCGTTCCAGTGCCTTATCCGGTCCGTAAATAGGCTCACCGAACTTTCTTGCTATTTTAGACTTAGGTCCTGTATATCTAGCCATTTGTTTCTATTCTTTAAATTTACACAACATTCATAAGCTATAGGCTACAAGCTATAAGCTACAGGCTTTCGGCCTTTTCTTGCTTTTAGCATTTCGCTTTTAGCTTTTAGCTTTATTACACTCTTCTGCGTTTCGGAGGCCGGCAACCATTGTGTGGAAGCGGGGTAACATCGATGATTTCAGCTACTTCGATACCACTGGCGTGAATAGAACGAATAGCTGATTCACGGCCATTACCCGGACCGGAAACATATACTTTAGCTTTACGCATCCCCAGATCGAATGCGACCTTAGCGCAATCGGCAGCTGCCATCTGAGCTGCATACGGAGTGTTCTTTTTAGATCCTCTGAAACCCATCTTTCCGGCGGAAGACCATGAAATCACCTGACCAGTAGAATTGGTCAAAGAAATGATGATGTTGTTAAATGAGGAATGAACGTGTGCTTGTCCCACGGCTTCTACTTTAACCAGCCGCTTCTTGTTACTTGATGTAGACTTCTTTGCCATAATTCAACTCAATTATTTAGTTGCTTTTTTCTTGTTAGCAACAGTTTTCTTCTTACCCTTACGTGTACGGGCATTGTTCTTCGTGCTCTGTCCTCTTACGGGCAGTCCTAAACGGTGACGGATACCCCGGTAACAACCGATATCCATCAGTCGTTTGATGTTCATCTGAACGCTTGATCTCAACTCACCTTCGACTTTGTACTCTGTTCCAATGATTTTTCGTACAGCCCCGAGCTGGTCGTCGTTCCAGTCTTTCACCTTCAGGTCATAATCGATGCCGGCTTCACTCAGGATAGCACGTGCACTACTTCTACCTATACCATAGATATAGGTCAAGGCTATTTCTCCTCTTTTGTTTGAGGGTAAATCTACACCTACGATTCTTGCCATAAATCTTTTTTAATTTAACTAGATTAATGATTAACCCTGACGCATTTTAAACTTAGGGTTCTTTTTGTTAATGACGTACAAAACGCCTTTTCTTCTTACAATCTTGCAATCGTCATTACGTTTCTTGATTGACGCTCTTACCTTCATGGTCCTTTAATTTGAATTATTATGATTCATGATCTACGCATTACGATTTTCAATCAAAAGCCATACAGCTAAATCCGAAATCAAAAACCGTAAATCAAAAATTAAATTTCAGTTTTTGTATCTAAATGTAATTCTACCTTTTGTCAGGTCGTAAGGGGACATATCCACACGTACCCGGTCGCCAGGAAGTATCTTAATGTAATGCATACGCATCTTGCCGGAAATATGGGCTGTAATCACATGTCCATTTTCCAATTCTACCCGAAACATGGCATTCGACAATGCTTCTGTTATTACTCCATCCTGCTCTATTGACGGCTGTTTTGCCATAAACAATTAATTTATGATTTATGATTTACGATTTATGCAATACTTGCTCGACATATTCGAACGTAGACAAAATATCCGCACCATTCTTCCCTACGGCTACGGTATGCTCGAAATGAGCTGCCGGCTTTTTATCCCTTGTCCGGATCGTCCATCCGTCGGCTTCCTGATAAATATGCCTTTTACCCAAATTGATCATCGGTTCGATAGCGATCACCATCCCTTCTTTCAGTTTTACCCCCTGCCCCTGACGGCCATAATTAGGCACCTGAGGCTCTTCGTGTAAATCGTGTCCGACTCCGTGTCCTACCATCTCCCTCACCACCGAATAACCTTCGGCCTCACAATGGGATTGCACTGCATGTCCTATATCTCCGGTCCGCATACCCGCAACAGCTTTTCCGATTCCTTTATAAAGGCTTTCTTTCGTCACCCGCAATAACTTCCGGATTTCTTCATCCACTTCCCCAACCTCGAAGGTATAGGCACTATCACCGTAAAAACCGTTCTTCAAAGTGCCACAATCGATGGAAACAATATCCCCCTCTTGTAAAACACATTTTTCAGAGGGAATACCGTGCACGACAACGTCATTTACAGAAATACAAAGCGTATTCGGAAAACCACCGTAACCCAAAAATCCGGGCTCTGCACCGTGGTCACGAATAAACTCCTCTGCAATACGATCGAGCTCTAATGTAGAAATCCCCGGACGAATATGCTTTGCCATCTCGCCCAGAGTCATCCCTACCAATCGGTTGCTTTCTCTTAACAGTTCAATCTCTTCTCCGGTTTTTACAAAAATCATGCCGCAAAATTACAAAAAATATTTCAAGTTTCTAAGTTGCTGAGTCACAAAGTTACTAAGTTTTTCTGAACTCAGTAACTTAGCAACTCATTCACTATTAATAGGCAGCCGGTCCACCGGGAGTCTTCCCTTTAATTCGTCCTGTTTTCATCAATCCGTCGTAATGACGCATCAACAAATGCGACTCGATCTGTTGTAGAGTATCCAAAACAACTCCGACCAAAATCAACAGGGAAGTACCGCCATAGAACTGAGCAAACTGTTGGTTCACTCCGGCAATGGTTGCAAAAGCCGGTAATATGGCAACTATTCCCAGGAATATAGATCCCGGTAAAGTAATCCGTGACATAATGGTATCCAGGAATTCCATTGTTTTCCGTCCGGGTTTCACACCGGGAATAAATCCACCGTTCTTCTTCATATCCTCGGACATCTGCATCGGATTAACCGTAATCGCCGTATAAAAATACGTAAATGCCACAATCAGGATAAAGAAAGTGAAGTTATACCAAAAACCGGTGAAATTAGAAAAAGCAGTTGCAAAACCGGATAACGATTCAGAAGCTGCATAATTCACAAAAGAAATCGGTAACAACATAATTGCCTGAGCAAAAATGATCGGCATAACCCCTGCAGCATTAATCTTCAGAGGGATATACTGACGTACTCCACCATATTGTTTGTTTCCGACAATACGTTTTGCATACTGTACAGGCACCTTACGGGTTCCTTGTACCAGCAGGATCGTACCGCAGAATACGAAAAACAGCAGAATAATCTCGATCAGGAATGCCACCAATCCGCCACCTTGCTGACTAACACGCGAAGTCAGTTCGGCAAAGAATGCAAACGGCAGACGGGCGATAATACCAATCATGATAATGATAGAAACACCGTTTCCAATACCTTTATCTGTAATTTTTTCACCCAACCACAAAACGAACATAGAGCCCGCAGCCAGGATAATTACGGAATAGATTGTAAAGAAAGCCCCTTTTATCAGAAAGAATTCGGGCTGAATCTGTGCATGCAAGTTGGTAAGATACGCAGAACCTTGTAATATCAGAATGATAATGGTCAGATAACGGGTAATCTGGTTGATTTTACGCCGTCCACTTTCCCCTTCACGCTGCATACGCTGAAAATAAGGAACCGCAATTCCCAGTAACTGAACTACGATAGAAGCAGAGATATAGGGCATAATTCCCAAGGCAAAGATCGAAGCATTCGAAAATGCACCTCCCGAAAACATATCCAGCAATCCCAGCACACCACTCGAAGTCTGCTGTTTTAAAGCGGCTAATCCGGCAGGGTCGATACCCGGTAGTACCACCTCTGTTCCAAGTCTGTAAACGAGAATCAACCCGAGTGTTGTCAGAATCCGGGTTTTCAATTCCTCAATTTTCCAAATGTTCTTTAATGTATCAAATAACTTCATAAGTTCTTTTATTTATAAGTTTATAAAGTTTATAAAGTTTAAAAGTTACAAAGTTAAAATTACCTTATGAACTTATGAACCTTATGAACTTTATAAACTCGTTTTGTTTTACAAAACGACTACAGAGCCACCGGCAGCCTCGATCGCAGCAATCGCTGACTTAGAGAATGCATTTGCTGTAATTTCGAGTTTAGCACTGATTGAGCCGTCACCCAAAACTTTCAACAATTCATTCTTATTGAGCAATCCGGCTGCAATCAGAATATCCCGATCGATTTTCTCCAGATTATCTCTTTCAGCTAAAGCCTGCAACATGCTTACATTGATAGCTTTATAGGCTACACGATTGATATTCTTAAAGCCGAATTTCGGTACACGTCTCTGCAGAGGCATCTGACCACCTTCAAAACCAATCTTCGTATGGTAACCCGATCTTGATTTAGCTCCTTTATGTCCTCTTGTAGAAGTACCTCCTTTTCCGGAACCTTGTCCGCGACCAATTCTTTTTTCGTGATGAGTTGATCCGCAGGCCGGTTTTAAGCTACTTAAATCCATTTTATTTCGTTCTTAAAATGTTTATACTTATTTTACTTCTTCCACACGAACCAGATGGCTGATTTTTGCCACCATTCCCAGGATCTGCGGAGTAGCTTCTTTCTCAACACTGCTGTTGGTTTTCTTCAATCCCAAAGCCTGAATAGTGCCTACCTGAGTTTTATCGCTACCGATTTTACTTTTTACAAGTGTGATTTTAATCTTTGCCATGATCCTCAAATATTAACCGTTAAACACTTTATCCAGACTAATGCCTCTCTGAGCGGCAATCGTACGGGCATCACGCATTTCTTTCAATGCAGCTATCGTAGCTTTTACCAAATTGTGAGGGTTGGACGAACCTTTACTTTTAGCCAATACGTCGTGAATACCGGCACTTTCCAAAACAGCACGCATAGCACCTCCGGCTACCAGCCCGGTACCGGAAGAAGCGGGTTGCATATAAACCTCAGAACCGCTGAAACGAGCTACCTGCTCATGAGGAATAGTTCCTTTCAATACAGGTACTTTGATCAGGTTCTTTTTAGCAGCTTCGATCCCTTTAGAAATAGCTGTAGTCACCTCGTTTGCTTTTCCTAATCCCCAGCCTACGATTCCGTTTTCGTCACCTACCACAACGATAGCTGCGAAACTGAATGTACGACCTCCTTTTGTAACTTTGGTCACACGATTGATAGCTACCAATCTGTCCTTTAATTCCAAGTCAGTATTATTTACTTTTTGTTCCATTCTGCTAACTTATTAAAAATTAAGACCTCCGTTACGGGCAGCATCAGCTAATGCTTTTACTCTACCGTGATACAAATAACCGTTTCTGTCGAAAACAACAGCTTCGATACCGGCAGCTTTAGCTTTTTCTGCTACAGCAGCCCCTACGAAAGCAGCCTGTTCGGTCTTGTTGCCTTTCTTCTCAGCAATTTCCTTGCACAAAGATGAAACAGATAATAAAGTCTTACCTGCTTTATCGTCGATCAGCTGTACAGATATCTGCGCATTTGAACGATAAACGCTCATACGTGGACGTTCAGCTGTCCCGGAGACAATCTTCCGAATTCTCCGTTTTATTCTTAATCTTCTTTCTTCTTTCGTTAAAGCCATAACTTTTTACTTCCTTTAGTAATTAAACTTTAGCTGACTTACCTGCTTTCCGGCGAACCACTTCACCAACGAAGCGAATACCTTTACCCTTGTAAGGCTCAGGTTTACGGAAAGAACGGATTTTAGCAGCTACCTGACCGATCAACTGTTTGTCACAGCTTTCGAGCGTAATAATCGGGTTAGCACGTTTTTCAGTTACGGCTGTAACTTTCACCTCTGCCGGTAATTGCAAGAAGATAGAGTGAGAATATCCCAGTCCCAGTTCGAGAACCTGACCCTCAGCGTTAGCACGGAAACCAACACCTACTAATTCTTGTTTGATGGTATAACCTTCAGAAACACCTACAACCATATTATGAAGCAATGCACGGTACAGACCATGCTGTGCTTTGTGTTCTTTATCTTCTGTATGACGTGCTACATGCACTTCGTTCTCTTCAACGGTAACAGTCAGATCAGCACTTACCTGCTGAGAAAGTTGTCCTTTCGGACCTTTGACTGTGACGGTGTTATCAGGACTTACTGCTACAGTAACTCCTTGTGGTATATGAATCGGTAATTTCCCTATACGTGACATTTCTTCTTCACTTTAAAATTAATACACATAACACAATACTTCACCGCCTACATTCCGCTGGCGAGCTTCTTTGTCAGTCATCAATCCCATTGAGGTAGACAAAATGGCAATACCCAGTCCGTTCAATACACGTGGCATTTCTTCCACATTAGTGTACCGACGTAAACCCGGTTTTGACACACGTACCAGCGATTTGATAGCCGGTACTTTTGTCTCGGGATGATATTTCAATGCAATTTTGATATTGCTTCTTGCACCTTCCTGTTCGAACTTATAATTCAGGATATATCCTTTTTCTTTCAGGATTTTGGTCATTTCGAGTTTAATTTTAGAACCCGGGATTTCAACCACTTTATGACCAACACTTACCGCATTCCGAATGCGGGTAAGGAAATCTGCTATTGGATCTGTCATCTCTTTTCGTTTTTTTTAATATTACCAACTAGCCTTTTTAACTCCCGGTATCAACCCTTGTGAAGCCATTTCACGGAATTGGATACGGCTGATACCAAATTGTCTCATATAACCTCTGGGACGTCCAGTCAGTTTGCAACGGTTGTGCAAACGGATCGGATTCGAGTTTCTAGGCAGGAGACTCAGTGCAGCATAGTCACCTTCCTCTTTTAATTTTGCTCGTTTCGCAGCGTACTTTTCTACCAATTTTGCACGCTTCACCTCACGGGCTTTCATTGATTCTTTTGCCATTTCGCTTGTTTTTAGTTCTTTTTAAACGGTAATCCAAACTCTCTGAGCAGAGCAAAACCTTCTTCGTCGGTATTAGCCGAAGTCACAAATGTAATGTTCATACCCATGATTTTGTGAACGGAATCCATCACAATTTCAGGGAATATGATCTGCTCTTCAAGACCTAATGTATAGTTGCCTTTTCCGTCCAGCTTACTGTTGATCCCCTTGAAGTCGCGGATACGCGGCAGGGCACTACAGATCAATCTTTCCAGAAATTCGTACATACGTTCTTTCCGTAAAGTCACTTTCACACCGATCGGCATGCCTTTACGCAATTTGAAGTTAGATACGTCTTTTGTCGATTTACCTACAACAGCTTTCTGACCTGTTATCGCGGTAATCTCATTCAATGAAAACTCCAGGATCTTCTTATCCTGAATAGCTGAACCCACTCCCTGATTGATTACTATCTTCTCCAGCCGGGGAGCCTGCATAACTGACTTGTATCCGAATTCTTTCATTAAAGTCGGTACAATCTCTTCGTTATACTTTGTTTTAAGATTTGGTACGTATTTCATCTATTTAATTATAATTTTGATTCACGATTGACGATTTTACACACAATAGTCGACCGAAAAATCAGATTTTCAGGCGGCAAAGGTATAAAATATTTTGGATTATATCACTTCGTAAATCCCATTTTTATTCTTGCTTTACGATATTGATTTACGATCAGAGTGTTTTTTCACTATAATCGTAAATCCGGAATCGTAAATCAGGTCTTATTTCAGGATTTCTCCTGATTTTTTAGCATATCTCACCAAGTTACCTTTTTCGTCCTTTTTACGGCCGATACGGGTCGGTTTGTTGGTAGACGGATCGATCACGTTCAGGTTAGAGATGTGGATCGGAGCTTCTTGCTTGATGATACCACCCTGCGGATATTTAGCATTCGGTTTGGTATGTTTGCTGATCATGTTGATTCCCTCAACGATCGCTCTTTCCTTATCCGGAAAAACTTCCAGTACCTTTCCCTGTTTGCCTTTATCTTCCCCAGCGTTCACCTGTACTAAATCGCCTTTTTTAATATGAAATTTTCTATTCATCTCTTTACTTTTTTAATTGTCGAAAGTCCAAAAGTCAAGAGTTTAAAAATTCTCATTCCCGAACATTCGACTTTCTGACATTCGACATTTGACATTAAAGTACTTCGGGGGCTAACGAAACGATTTTCGTATAACCTTCACGAACTTCACGGGCTACAGGTCCGAAGATACGGGTTCCTCTCATTTCACCGGCATTGTTCAACAATACACAGGCATTGTCGTCAAAACGGATATAAGAACCATCGGGACGTCTGTATTCCTTGGTTACGCGTACAACCACAGCTTTGCTGACAGTACCCTTTTTAATTTCACCGCTAGGCAGGGCACTTTTTACAGCAACAACGATTTTATCGCCTACGCGTGCATATCTTTTCTTGGAACCTCCAAGAACACGGATACAAAGCACTTCTTTAGCACCGCTGTTGTCTGCTACTGTTAATCTGGTTTCCTGTTGTATCATGATTACTTCGCTCTTTCAATGATTTCAACTAATCTCCATCTCTTCATTTTACTTAAAGGACGGGTTTCCATAATTCTCACGGTATCACCGATATTACACTCATTCTTTTCATCATGAGCGGTGAACTTTTTGGTCTTTTTAATGAACTTACCGTAAATCGGGTGTTTTTCCTTAAAATGTACAGCAACGGTGATAGTTTTATCCATCTTATTGCTCAGTACCAGACCGATACGTTCTTTTCTAAGATTTCTTTCTTCCATTGCTTTACTTCTTTTCAGTTAATTCTCTCTTACGTATTTCTGTCATCATACGAGCGATGGTTTTACGGGCAGCACGAATCTGCATCGGGTTTTCCATCGGCGTAATGGTATGATTCATCGTCATCTTATTGAGGGCTGCTTTTTCAGTCTCTACCCGTTCAATAAGTTCAGCTGTGGTCATTTCAATAATTTCTGAATTTTTCATCTCTCTGACAAATTAATTTTTAAACTTAATAGCCGGAAGACTATTCTTCTGTATAATCACGTCTAACCACAAACTTTGTCGTAATAGGTAATTTCTGTGCTGCAAGACGTAAAGCCTCTTTTGCCACTGCATACGGAACACCGTCAGCCTCGAAAATAATTCTTCCCGGAGTTACAGGTGCTACGAATCCCTCTGGGTTACCTTTACCTTTACCCATACGTACCTCGGCAGGTTTTTTGGTAATCGGTTTATCGGGGAATATACGAATCCAAATCTGTCCCTGACGTTGCATGTAACGGGTTACTGCAACACGGGCAGCTTCTATCTGGCGTCCTTCGATCCATTTTTCTTCTAACGCCTTAATACCGAAAGATCCGAATGCAAGTTGATTACCTCTCTGGGCATTCCCCTTCATCCTACCTTTCTGGCTTCTTCTAAATTTAGTCCTTTTCGGCTGTAACATAGCTCTTCGTTTATTAAATTAAAAGACTACTTACTTTTTCTTCTTTCTGAAACCGCCTTTTTTCCCGTCAGCTTTACCAGCTGATGCAGGACGGCTGTTGTCACGGGTCTGGAGCAGTGAGTTCGGAACGAGTTCACGTTTTCCATAAACTTCACCTTTACAGATCCATACCTTGATACCTAACAGACCATAAGTGGTCAGGGCCTCTGCCTGTGCAAAATCGATGTCAGCACGGAAAGTGTGCAGTGGAGTCCTTCCTTCTTTGAACATCTCGGCACGTGCCATTTCAGCACCGTTCAGACGTCCTGAAATCAGGATCTTGATTCCTTCGGCACCCATTCTCATAGTTGAAGCGATTGCCATTTTGATAGCCCGGCGGTATGCTACACGGCCTTCCAACTGACGAGCTATGTTATTTCCAACGATCACAGCATCCAATTCCGGACGTTTGATCTCGAAGATATTGATCTGAACCTCTTTATCGGTAATTTTCTTCAGCTCTTCTTTCAGTTTATCCACTTCCTGACCACCTTTACCGATAATAATTCCCGGACGGGCGGTATTGATCGTGATAGTGATGAGCTTCAGCGTACGCTCGATAACGATTTTTGCGATTCCGGCTTTTGCAAGACGGGCATTCAGGTATTTACGGATTTTGTAATCTTCTACCAGTTTGTCACCGTAATTCTTGCCGCCGAACCAATTAGAATCCCATCCACGGATGATACCTAATCTATTGCTTATTGGATTACATTTTTGTCCCATGCTTTACTCTTTTACAGTGTTTTCAACAACGGCGGTTTTACTTCCCAACACGATAGTCACGTGATTGGATCTTTTACGGATTCTGTGAGCCCGTCCCTGTGGAGCCGGACGCAGTCTTTTCAGAATACCCGCACCATCCACAAAGATTTCTTTGATATACAAAGCAGCGTCGTCTACACGCTGGCCTTCGTTTTTCACGCTCCAGTTTGCAATAGCTGAAAGTAAGAGTTTCTCCACTTTACGAGCAGCTTCTTTCGGACAAAATTTCAGTGTATCCAAAGCCCTCTGTACGTCCATACCCCGTACAAGGTCTGCCACCAATCTCATTTTCTGAGGTGATGAAGGACAATCATGCAGCACAGCGAAAGCCTTTGTTTTTCTGGCTTCCTTCATCTGATTTGCTTTTATTCTTTTTCTTGCACCCATTTTATACAATCTTCATTTGTTCAACATCATCACGCTATTATTTTTTCTTCTTGTCAGCGTGACCTCTAAATGTACGTGTCGGTGCAAATTCACCCAATTTATGACCAACCATATTTTCGGTCACATATACCGGGATAAATTTATTACCGTTGTGTACAGCTACTGTATGCCCTACGAAATCCGGAGAAATCATGGAGTAACGAGCCCAGGTCTTAACAACCGATTTCTTGTTGGTCTCATTCATTGCCAGGATTCTCTTTTCCAGCTTTACATCAATAAAAGGGCCTTTTTTTAACGAACGACTCATAACATCAAGTTTTAATCAGTTATTTTTTCCTTCTTTCAATAATATACTTCGAAGAAGCCTTCTTCGGTGCTCTGGTCTTCAAGCCCTTAGCCAACAAACCTTTTCTTGAACGGGGCAGACCTCCGGAAGCACGGCCTTCACCACCACCCATCGGGTGATCAACCGGGTTCATTACAACACCACGGACACGAGGACGACGGCCTAACCAGCGGGTACGCCCTGCTTTACCGGAACGTTCCAGAGAATGGTCAGGATTAGATACAGTACCTACGGTTGCTTTACAGGTAACCAGCACCATACGGATCTCACCTGAAGGCAATTTGATAGAAGCATATTTTCCTTCTCTTGCAACTAACTGAGCATAAGAACCGGCGCTACGGGCCATTACAGCTCCTTGTCCCGGACGTAACTCAATGTTATGTATGATTGTACCCAATGGGATTTCAGACAAATACAGCGTATTCCCGATTTCAGGAGCGACTCCTTTACCGCTCTCGATGGTCTGACCGACAGTCAAACCGATCGGGGCAACGATATAACGTTTTTCACCATCTGCATACACTAACAGGGCAATACGGGCCGTGCGGTTCGGATCGTATTCGATACTTGCTACTTTAGCAGGTATATTTTCCTTCTCGCGTTTGAAGTCGATTACTCTGTATTTGCGTTTATGACCACCACCTATATATCTCATTGTCATCTTACCGGTGTTATTACGACCTCCGGTTTTGCTGTAGGGTCTCAACAATGATTTCTCAGGTCTATCTGTAGTCACCTGTTCGAAAGTATTCACTACCTTTCCTCTTTGTCCAGGCGTTACAGGATTTAATTTTCTTACAGCCATCTTATTTAAATATTGCTAAAAAAATCAATACTATCACCTTCTGCTAAAGTCACAATTGCTTTCTTGAACGAGTTGGTACGTCCGCTGATTACACCGGCTTTGGTATAACGGGATTTAGCCGTTCCCTGATAACGCTGGGTATTTACAGCCAATACGTTCACTCCATACATGGCTTCAACTGCTTTCTTTATCTCAATCTTATTTGCCTCTTTTGCTACGATAAAAGCTACTTTACGCTGTTTATCGGTGAGAGCTGTCATCTTTTCCGTTAAAACGGGCTTAATAATAATTTCCATCTCTTCTTGGTTTAGTTAAGATTGAACATTTCGTTAAGGCCCTCTACAGAACTTTCAACTAAAACAAGGTTTTTAGCCTTCATTACGTTGTAAGTTGCGATGTCGCTAACTCTCATCACTTCCACATTCTGCAAGTTACGGGCAGACAGAAGTACATTTTCGTTCACACCGTTACCCAATACCAACAGCAGACGACCGTTGTTTACCTGCAGGTTGTTCATCAAAGCAACCATTTGTTTGGTCTTCGGAGCTTCGAAGGTGAAGTCTTCAACGACTTTTACAGCATTTGCACTTGCTTTTACAGCCAAAGCTGATTTACGAGCCAATTTTTTCAATTTCTTGTTCAGTTTGAAGCTGTAATCTCTCGGTACGGGACCAAAAATACGACCTCCTCCTCTGAACTCAGGGTTCTTAATACTACCTGCACGAGCACCTCCGGTACCTTTTTGCTTTTTCAGCTTTTTGGTACTTCCGGAAATTTCATTCCGCTGTTTTGACTTGTGAGTACCCTGACGGTTGTTGGCCAGGAACTGTTTTACGTCAAGGTAGATAGCGTGCTCATTAGGCTGAATTCCAAAAATAGCGTCATCCAACACTATCTTTCTGCCGGTTTCCTGTCCGGCAATGTTTAGTACACTTAACTCCATTACTTCTGAATAATTACGTATGAACCTTTAGATCCGGGAACAGATCCCTTCACCAACAACAAATTATTTTCAGGAATTACCTTCAAAACTTCCAAGTTCTCTACAGTAACCCGGTCTCCGCCCATACGGCCACCCATACGCATTCCTTTGAAAACACGTGCCGGAGTAGAACATGCTCCGATAGATCCCGGTTTTCTCAGACGGTTATGCTGACCGTGGGTAGCTTGTCCTACTCCACCGAAACCGTGACGTTTCACAACGCCCTGGTAACCTTTACCTTTAGAGGTACCGACGATATCGACATAGGCAGTACCTTCCAGTATGGTCACGTCGATTACATCTCCCAACTTGTGTTCTTCGGCAAATCCTGCAAACTCAACGAGTTTACGTTTCGGAGTTGTGCCAGCCTTCTTAAAATGTCCACTTAGCTGCTTCGTTGTGTGTTTTTCTTTTTTCTCATCAAAACCCAACTGAAGTGCTTCGTAACCGTCTTTTTCTATGGTTTTCACCTGAGTTACGACACATGGACCGCATTCAATAACAGTGCATGGGATACTTTTCCCCTCAACACTGAAAACGGAAGTCATTCCGACTTTTTTTCCAATTAAACCTGGTAATTTCATTTCTTTTTTAATAGGTTAATTCTTCATTTTAACGACATAGGGTTTCGCCGTTAACTACACTTTAATCTCAACTTCAACACCACTGGGTAATTCAAGTTTCATCAGCGCATCGATGGTACCTGTAGTAGAACTATAGATATCAATCAGACGTTTGAAAGTACATAATAAAAATTGTTCACGGCTCTTCTTATTTACGAAAGTAGAGCGGTTAACAGTAAATACTCCTTTGTGGGTAGGAAGTGGAATCGGACCACTAACCACTGCACCTGTAGCCTTCACTGTCTTAACAATCTTTTCAGCCGACTTGTCTACCAAGTTGTGATCGTAAGATTTTAACTTAATTCTGATTTTTTGGCTCATGTTTTTTGTTTATTATATTTAAGCGGTCGGAAAGGCCAGAGACCTCTCCGACATTAATTTTTAGATTAAATCCACACGTCCGTTCGCTTTTTCAACCACCTCTCTCGCAATATTCTTCGGAACTTCGGCATAGTGATCGAATTCCATAGAAGAACTTGCACGTCCCGATGACAGGGTACGTAATACAGTCACATAACCGAATTGTTCTGCCAAAGGAACTTTTGCCGTAATCACACGGGCACCGACACGGGAATCCATCGATTCTACCTGTCCCCGGCGACGGTTCAAGTCAGCGATGATGTCACCCATAAAGTCTTCGGGAGTAACTACTTCCAGCTTCATAATCGGTTCCAGCAATACCGGTTTTGCTTTCTGAGCAGCTTCTTTATAACCGATTTTAGCAGCCATTTCGAACGACAACGCATCAGAGTCAACAGGGTGGAAAGAACCATCGATCAAAGTGATCTTCAAAGCTTCCAAAGCATAACCTGCCAGAACACCGTTCTGCATCGCTTCTTTGAACCCTTTTTCTACAGACGGGATAAATTCCTTCGGAATATTACCACCTTTCACTTCGTTCACAAAAGTCAAGCCCTCTTTACCTTCCTCTGCAGGTTCCATACGGAAAATAATATCTGCAAACTTACCACGACCACCGGACTGTTTTTTGAACACATGACGATGATCCACAGGTACAGTAATCGCTTCTTTGTAAGATACCTGAGGAGCTCCCTGGTTACATTCTACTTTAAATTCACGACGCAGACGGTCGAGGATAATATCCAGGTGAAGCTCACCCATACCGCTGATTACGGTCTGGCCTGAATCTTCATCAGTCTTCACGCGGAAGGTCGGGTCTTCTTCTGCCAATTTAGCCAAAGCCATACCTAATTTATCCGTATCTTTCTGAGTCAACGGTTCGATAGCAATACCGATCACAGGTTCCGGGAAAGTCATACTCTCCAGTACGATCGGTTTATCTTCAGAACACAAGGTATCTCCAGTACGGATATCTTTGAAACCTACACAAGCGCAGATATCTCCGGCTTCCAGTACTTCTTTCGGCTGTTGCTTGTTAGAGTGCATCTGGAACAGACGGGAAATACGTTCTTTTTTATCGGTACGCGGGTTATAAACATACGAACCGGCTTCGATCTTACCGGAATAAATACGAGTGTAGCACAAACGGCCTACAAACGGGTCGGTAGCGATCTTAAATGCCAGTGCCGACAGCGGAGCCTCCGGATCTACAGGGAAATGTACATCTTCTCCTGTCCGGGGATCAATACCTTTACTGTTCGGAATATCCAACGGATTCGGCAAATAAGCGATCACAGCATCCAACAGGTTCTGCACGCCTTTATTTTTGAAAGAAGAACCGCACATTACCGGACAGAAGTCCATAGCGATCACTGCTTTCCGAATCACTGCTTTCAGATCTTCGACTGTGATAGAGTCCGGATCTTCAAAGAAACGTTCCATTAAAGCTTCGTCCTGCACAGCAGCAGCTTCTACCAATTTTTCTCTCCATTCCTGAGCTTCAGCCATCATATTTTCGGGAATTTCTTTCACGGTAGCTTCCATAGCACCGTTTTCCCAAACATAAGCTTTCATTTCCACCAGGTCGATAATCCCCTGATAGCTTTCTTCTGCTCCGATCGGAAGTACCAAAGGAACCGGATTAGCACCTAATTTCTCTTTGATTTCACGAACTGCTTTAAAAAAATCAGCACCTGAACGGTCCATTTTATTTACGAAAGCAATTCTCGGAACACCATATTTGTTTGCCTGACGCCATACGGTTTCAGACTGTGCTTCAACCCCACCTACTGCACAGAACAATGCAACCGCACCGTCCAATACACGAAGAGAACGCTCTACTTCAACCGTGAAGTCAACGTGTCCCGGAGTGTCGATGATATTAATTTTATATTCGTTTCCCTGATATTTCCAGAAACAAGTAGTAGCAGCAGAAGTGATGGTAATACCTCTCTCCTGTTCCTGCACCATCCAGTCCATCGTTGCAGTACCATCATGCGTTTCCCCGATCTTATGGTTCACACCGGTGAAATACAGGATACGTTCGGTCGTTGTAGTCTTACCGGCATCGATGTGAGCCATGATACCGATATTTCTTGTGTAATGTAAATCTCTCTTAGCCATCTATTTTTCGCCTCTAAATTAAAATCTGAAATGTGCAAATGCCCGGTTAGCTTCAGCCATACGATGGGTATCTTCTTTCTTTTTGAAAGCAGCACCTTCCTCTTTGTAGGCAGCCATAATTTCAGCAGAAAGTTTTTCAGCCATGCTGTGTCCGCTTCTCTTGCGGGAGTAAAGGATCATATTTTTTACAGAAATCGCTCTTTTACGGGCCGGATTAATTTCAGTAGGCACCTGGAAAGTAGCACCACCGACACGACGGCTCTTTACTTCTACCTGAGGAGTAATATTCTCCAATGCCTGCTTCCAGATCTCCAGAGCAGATTTCTCTTCTTTTTTTGCCATTTTTTCCTCAACGATATCCAGTGCGTCATAAAAGATTTTGAACGCAACAGTCTTTTTACCGTCCACCATCAGGTCATTAACAAACCTCGTCACCAGTACATCGTTGAATTTTGGATCCGGTAACAGGATTCTCTTCTTTGGTTTAGTCTTTCTCATTTCTTTTCGTTTACGAATTTGTTCGTCAAGCTGCCCTTTTTTGGTCTTCAACGGTTTCCCAACCATTTACTCAACTGTTTTTCGGGAACGCTTCATAAACACAATTCCTGTTAATCACTAATTTTTATTTCTTGCCCTTTCCTTTAGCTGGAGCAGCAGCCTGACCCGGTTTCGGTCTTTTCGCGCCATACTTAGAACGTCCCTGGCAACGTCCGGTAACACCGGCAGCATCCAAAGTACCACGAACCAAGTGGTAACGCACACCCGGAAGGTCTTTCACACGACCGCCACGGATCAACACGATGGAGTGTTCCTGCAAGTTGTGACCTTCTCCCGGAATATAAGCATTCACTTCTTTTCCGTTGGTCAATCTAACACGGGCAACCTTTCTCATGGCTGAGTTCGGTTTTTTCGGAGTGGTGGTGTAAACACGTACACAAACTCCTCTTCTCTGTGGGCAAGAATCCAAAGCAGGAGCTTTACTCTTGTCCTCGATCTTTACTCTTCCTTTTCTTACTAACTGTTGAATAGTAGGCATTTTACAAGTACTCTTTTAAAATTATTATACTTTTCTCCAAAATGGAGTGCAAATGTACTTACAATTCTAGTAACTACCAAATGTTCCTTCCAATTTTTTTTGTAAAAAAGATAAGATTGTCAGAAAGTTACCCAATCTGCTAAAGTTTATCGGGTCTCATTTTAAGAAGTTCAGGTGTCTTTATAAAGCCAAGCAGCCCAAACTTTGACATCCGGAAATTGTAACGAAGATACAGTGGCGTATAACAAGCAGCAAATAGATGAAACTTTACCTCAAAAGTCATCTATTTGCTGTAAGTTTTTCTGTAGTATTATATTTGTAAGTATTTATAAGCCCGGGATTAGGGTTTTTACCCTACCTACGGCGAGCATCAATTTGCCTGAGCAACTCCTTAACAGCAACCTCTAATTGCTGGTCACGACCGTCAATTACCTGATCGTAATCGTTACGTACTTTAAGGTCAGGCTCTAACTGTGTATTTTCAAGATACTTGCCATCCTTGGTACGATAGCCTACAACAGGAATACCGAAATACATAGAAGCATCCTGCAAGGTTTCCCAATTGACGGAAGTCATTGTACCAGGTACCGGCATGCCCACAATAGAACCGATACCTCGCTCGCGATAGACCCAAGGAGTACCATGGGCGTTGGAGTAGTTAGCTTCGCAGACAATCATGATGGAAGGCTTGTTGTAACGACGCGAGGGCATTTCGCAAGCTACGACACCGCGTACCACCTGATCTAAATACTTATTACCGCTAAATAGGATTTCGATATCTTCATGCAGACGGCCGCCACCATTATTGCGAGTGTCAATAACGATACCCTCTTTGAGATTGTATTTACCCAAAATGTCAGCATAAACGTCACGGTAACTATTGTCATCCATGCTTTCGATATGAACGTAGCCTAAGCGACCATTGGACAAACGATCTACTTCAGCAGCCCGGCTCTTGATCCAGCGTTTATATAGCAAAGTATTTTGTGCACTGGCGGAAATCGGTTTGATGACCTCTTCCCAACGCTCTTTAGTTTCCGGATTGTAAAAAGATACCAAAACGGATTTCCTGGCTTTGCCATTAATTAAGGGATAATAGTCCTCACCGGCTTTTACCATCCGACCGTCGAATTTCTCAATGAGTACACCAGCTTTCACTTTGGTAAAGCTGTTATCAAAAGGACCAAATTCAAGGACTTCGTCTATCCGCAAACCGTCGCCGGTATATTGCCAATCGAACAGCAGACCAAATTCAGGAGTCGCTTTTTTGGCGCCGGGCCCACGGTATCCGGAACCAGTGTGTGACACATTAAGCTCTCCGAGAATTTCGCTGAGCATTTCAGAAAAATCGTAGTTATTGTTTATATGAGGGAGGAAAGGTTCATAGGCTTTTTTCAAGGCTTTCAGATCCACACCATGATAATCGGTGCGATAAAAACGTTTCTCCTGTTGGGTGAAAACATGGTTAAACATGTATTGGCGTTCAGCCGCTTTATCAAGCTCCATCTGCAAGCTGAAAGTCAAGGGAGAAACACCACCACCGGGAAGCGTCATTTTAGAAGGACGGCGCCCTAGAATGTAAAGGTTTTTTCCTCCTTTATCCAACAGCAAGGAGGAAGCGGAAGCGTTTAGTTTTTTCACCATATTCACATTGCCAGAGCGGGTTTCTTTCTTCCATAAGTCGTAACCACCTTCGAAAGCAGACAGAAAGTAAAGAGTCTCGCCATCAGAAGTCAAGGCCGCCGAAGCAATACGGGAGGACATGGGTGTGAGCCGCATGACACGCTCACTAAGGCGTTCAAGATCAATAAAAACAGCTTCTTTATCTGTCGATTTGTCTTTTTCTGAGGATTTATCTTTGCCTTTTTTCTTATCGGCAGCTAATTTCTCTTCGGCTTGCAGTAATTCAAGTTCCTCTTTGGAGAGCAGAAAACGATCCATGGTTTCTTGATTCATGAAGGCAATATAAACATCATTTTGGCTTCCCCAAGAAGCGTGTGAACGCATACCTACGCGGTCGGAGATAAAGAGAATCGCATTACCACCCATAACCCACTGGGGCGCCATATCAAAGTAGGCACTGTTAGTAACGTTATAGATTTTTCCTCCTTCCCTGGCCGATACGATACCAACGTCACTATATGGGTCGCGGCGGTTGGTAATCAGTGTCAGCGTAAACCAGTTGCCGTCAGGTGACCATTGATAATCGAAACCGTCGTCATTGGTACCGTAGTACTGAGTGCCATCGGTGATTTGGCGCACTTTGTTGGTCTTCAGGTTTAATACCTTTAAGATCGTCCGGCCCTCGATGAATGCCAATTCAGTACCGTCGGGAGAGAAAGCGGGCGAGGTACGCTCTATGCCGTCTTTAAAGAGGGGGTGCTCATCAATCAGCGTGGCATGTGCAAAGTCAACATCCTCTTTACGTACCTTGGTGGCTTTATAGAGATTCCAGGTACCGGTGCGGCTGCTGGCATAAACAATGGTCTTTCCGTCGGGCGAAATCGTTACCCCTTTTTCCGCTTCGGGGGTGTGAGTAATCTGTTTAGTAGTTCCGTATTTGGTGGAGATGGCAAATACTTCACCGCGGCCGATAACGGCCATGTCATCACCTTTATCGGGCATAGCAAATTCGGATGCTCCGCGCAGGGTAAGGTTTTCTATCTGTCCATTATCCAGGTCGCCCATGATTTCAATGTCTACTTTAGTCGGCTTACCACCCGGTTTCAGGGTGTAAATCTCTCCCTGGTAACCGAAACACAACGTCCCATCCATTGCCTGCGTAAGGAAGCGTATAGGATGATTCCTAAAAGAAGTCAAGGCTTCGGCTTTATCGGTAGCCTGTAAGTCTGCCCGATAAATATTAAAGGAACCACCGTTGCGCTCGCTAAGGAATACGACCTTACCATCGGGTGTGTAAAAGGGCGAACGATCTTCACCTACGTTGGTAGTCACCTGAGTATGCTTACCCGTTTGTACATCGTAATGGAAAATATCACGGGCCACCGATGAAACATGGTGCTTGCGCCAGATGTTTTCACTACCTGTACGGTTTTCGTACAGGAATGATTCTCCATCGGCATCAAAACAAAGGTTACTTACCGGAGCCGCCAGTATCTGTTCGGGACGTCCGCCGGTGACGGGAATCCGGTATAACTCCGAAATCCAGCTATCGGGAAACATGACGCTATGGGCAGGGTCCTGTATAACTGCCGTGTAATAGATGTATTTGTCGTCCTTAGAAAATGCCAGGGCATTTTCCTGTGCCGAGTGGGTGGTCACCTGCGTAGCTGTTCCACCTGTTGCCGGAATGGTGAAAATATCCCGTCCTCCGTTTCTGTCCGACACGAATGCCAGTGTTTTGCCGTCGTTGGACCACACGGGTGCCGATTCGAAACTATCCCATGCCGTTAAGCGCTGTGCCGCCCCGCCCCGACTGTCTACCACATAAATATCGCCCTTATATGCAAAGGCAATTTTACTTCCGTCGGGTGATATCGTATTATACCGCATCCACAACGGAGCCGCACCCGCCATGAATCCTCCCCCGACCATCATCAATAATAACAATAATTTGTTCATCATCATTTGTTAAAATATACTGTAAACCATATGCAGAAACAATGAACCTACTCTATTGCTTCTGCAAAGGTACAGTGTTTATTATGAAAATAAATTAACACACGAATATAACAAATATCATCAATAGTCAACCCTGTTTTTCCAACAACTTATTCAATAGCTTCTCCAACTCTCCGGAAGACGGTTTCGGAGCATGTGCCGTCACAATTTTCTGTTCCGGATCAATAATGATAAAACGAGGGATAGAGGTTACGTAAAAGTAATTTGTAAAACTTCGGTCCTTTCCAATGTTTAACTGTATACCTCCCATGTTCTCTTCTTTAACTTTTTTGCGCCAGACATCTGTATCCTTATCTGTCGAGATACTGACAAATACCACATCTTTCCCAGCCAAACGATGTTCTATTTCCTGGATAAAAGGGATTTCATAACAACAAGGTTTACACCAGGTAGCCCAAATATCAATGAAAACATATTTTCCCTTAAAGTCGGACAATCTTACTTGCTTTCCATCTACATCGGAATACCGAAAGTCACAGGCGAAAGAACCCGGGCTGATTTGTTTCCAAATAGTATAGTAGGATTCAAACAAATTTACATACATCGGATTTTTTACGTTTGTCCTGAAACACTCAATAATGTTTTCTGCTCCTTCAATACCATACGATTTAATGTAAGGTGTAATTGTCTCGGCTAAAGCATATTCCCGAAGTTCTGCATTCTTCACATGCTCCAAAATATATTGGCAGGCTTTCTCTTTCTTTAATATATACGGTTCTCCAAAACACCGCAATTGCATCAATTCATAGAACCAATTAACCGCATACTCCCGATAAGCAGTCAGACAGAGGTATTCAGGATGTGCTTCAAATTTATCAAACATATATTCATTGAAACGTTTAAAAGCTAAATACTCCTCTTGGCTCATCCGTTTTCCAAAATTATGAAAACGAGGATATTTATAAATCCAATACAATACTTCGTACTTGGAGGAAGCTTTCAATATATCTTTTATTTCGGGTGCAAAGTTCGTCGAATCAATACCGGCAGATAACTCCCGGATAGTTTGCTCTACTTTATCCATAAAAGAATCTTCCTCTAAAGTGAAAGAGCATTCAGTTGCTTTTTTAAAAGATTTCTCGATATTCAAACGGATGTATTCATTAATTCCTCCGTCATCACTGACCACTTGCATTTTTCCTCCGCGCCAATCTTCTTTATCCCAAATTACTTTCAGCGTGTTTCCCTGTTTTAAATAAATATTAGTGGACAACTTGCCATACACTAATATAGCAAAACCGTCTTCTTTGATATTCATTTTCAACGTTCCTTTCCCTTGGGCATCCAATGGAAAACGGTAAGCCTGTTCCTGGAAAATAACGTATGCCGAATCTAACTTATTTATACTACCTTCCACCAGATTAAAATCCAAGATAGTTTCTGTCGTGGTACAAGCAATGGCACACACCATTGCTATAAATAAAACTAATACTTTCATAACTGTCTAATAATATTTTTCTTCCAAATCAACAATTTCATCACAAATACCTGATCTACGATAAATTTCTTGTAAATGCAAACCACCCAAAGTCTCTAATTTATAAAATAATACTCCGCTTTTCTTATCACTTAAACTCTCATCGGAAGTATATAAGCGTACCTCTTTTTCAATGAAAGGATCAAACGCACTAGCCGGATTTTCCACTTCATAACTAATGTATTCCAATCCGACAATCTTCAATCCATCTAAATCCTGTTCCGCCACTAATGGTGTTTCCAGATTCGTCGGATTATCTGAAGAGGCCTGGTTTACATTGAAAGCATATACACCATTCTCCGTTGCATAAACAAACATACCATCTTCCACATTGTAAATAGAGGAAAAATACTGTGCTCCAGCCAAATGTGTCGCATAAGCGGGAGTAAGTTCTATTTTATCCGTTCCCGTAAATGTTATGACACACTGCACTTTATTACCCGGTATCGGGAATTCCATAGTTGTCGAAAACTTAAACAGATACAGCCTGTTTGTTCCTTCATCCCGCATCAATGCCCAACCATTCCCGATTCCTGGTAATGCCCCGCCACAAACAAAGGCCATGTTATCGCCCAAATTATTACAATCAAAGACTGAAGTCGGCGAATTCTTCATCTCGCGTAAGTAACCGCGTAACTCAATAGCATGCTCCAGAAAGCGATGATTTTGCTGATCGTAATAAATAGGTCCTCCTATAGAGTATTCATCCCAATCTGTATTATAATACTGCAACACTTTCCAAACCATGGGAACCAAATCTACCGTCCCCGGCTCACTTACTACCGCAAATACCGGGTCATATACAGCCGAAGACATCGTTTTCCGACAAGAATTACCATTATAAATCAGATAATCGTAACTAGAATTCTGAAAATGAAATCTCGGCATTATGACACCTGTACCCTCCGCATTTACTTTCTCCCGAAACGAAACCGTTTTGGTAAAAGTGGTCGGATCCAATACAACACCTCCATCTTCATTATCACAGAAAATCATAATTTCTTTCAATTCAGGCAAAAACCTATTCAGTGGTTTAATAAAAGCTACCTTCGTAGGATTAACCAACGGCTCCACTTCGGTAGCATACACGTCTTCCATCAATTCCCTGGAATCCCGACGTAAGAAATGTACCCGATACTCGTTGCCATCCTTGCATAAAAGAATAGTACCTAATCCGTAAATACCGGAAGCAAACAATTTGGAACGATGTACATAATACACCCCCGTCTCTTTATTTGTCATCTTAAAACACAGTTTATGTTCTGTATCAATAGCATTGATAATTCGGTTGTCGATCTTACAACTCAAATTCATCTCTACTCCCAATGTATCATAATCCGTCTCAGCAATCAATGAATTATTATCATAACAATACCAGACAAAATCATATTCCGAAGCATCAAAATTTTCATCGTTAATAATAGGAGAGATATTCAATACAGAATCCAAACGCACCCGATACTCGTCCTCTATATTCGTAATTTCCCAATTAGCTAGTTTTTCCACCTCCAATTTAGTTGCCTCTTCCGAACAACCGAACAGAAAAACCACAAAAGCTATTGTATAATTTCTCAGTTTCATACTCTTCATCTTTTAAAATTCACTATTCATCCATTATTTTCCTGCCTTATGCTGGCTCCCAAGGGTCAATCAGGTTACCATGTTCATCTTTAGTCGGGTTTTTGACAAAATAGTCTGCCAACTTTCTTCCTGCAAATTGCCAATAAGCCAGATTAATCTTATCTGAATTCCAATATACCGCTTCCTCATATGTCAACGGGAAATCATGTCCCGCCATTTCAATAAATTTTTCATGTTTCACTTTAGAATATTCTCCAAACCAGTCTATAAAGTTTTTATCCCAATACTCCGGTTTTATCAACATATTAGTGATAGACACATTCAATATCGTTCTCCCCGGAAATCCTATCTCGATGTCCTCCGAAGGAGCTAAATGAATACCCAGGAACACGGAAGATTCATCTAAGGTTGGATCTTCATCACATAGAATAAGAGGCAATTGCATAGATCCCTTACCTATCGGAAAAGTCACCCGTTCCGGTAACTTCACGTAATGTATTCCCTCTTTGGCCGTTGATGTCGGGTCGATTTTCAAGCAAAAACTTTGCTCTTTTGTCAACGGTACCCCCATTAACTTCACATCTATCAAAAGCGTGTCTTTTTCAAACGAGGTCATATTAAACGAATATTTAATGGTATCCTCATTCTTATAATTCTCAAAATACACACCGGGTTTTCCTACATAAGCCATTCTGTCATTCTCTTCACATGCCAGCAACAAAAGCAATGACACTAATATCCATATTATCCGCATAATTTTTCTTTTTATCAATTACTACCCAATTCATCTTCTGCTACCGGCCGAGGCATTACATAGACATCCTCCGGAACGATTGTTTTGTCATCCGGGCCTATTTTACTCTTGTTTTTCCGTTTATAATAGAAAAAGAGCTGTCCCTCACCGATAAATTCTTTTCGATACTCTTCATGTACGGCATCTCCCATTTCGTTTAACTCCGTCAATCCCCGATGTACCCGATAACGGTTCATATATTTTAACCTGTCGGCATTCGACGGCGCACATTCTGCCGCAATCAAAAACAACTCCGATACCCGTAACAAACAAATATGCCCGGCCGACATATACTTCGATAAGGTCACATAATTTTTGTCATTCCCTGCTTGCATAAACCACATCTCCCGGAACTCAATATCCGCCGCATTTTGACTCCTGTATATCTTATCTTTAGAAGTCAGCCTCATCCGCAGGTAACGAGACCCCTCATCCGTTGCCGTTGCAGCGGCTACATCGCTGAAATAGGCATCTATTTCATCCGCCAAGTTATTTTTACTTAATGCAAAGACGATCTCTTCTTCAAACAACGGATCGGAAACATCCGCATTCGAAGCCATTCGAAAAATCGGTATCATCTCACCGTCCGCTTCTCCAATGATTTCCTTCGCCGCCGTCAATGCCTTTCCCGTTTCGCCTGCGTATAGATACACTCGCGCCAGTAAAGCCGTTGCCGAATAATACCGCATACGACTCTTATACCTGTCAACGCTTGCCGGGGTATCCTCCGCTTCATCCTCTGCGTACTGAGGCCCGAAAGAGTCATAAGGACGCATCAAATCCCGGGCCTCGTTCAAATCCCGGATGACACAATCCAACACCTCACGTACCGACAAACGAGGTTGAGCCAAATGCGTATACGAATCCATATACGGAATGGCCTTTTCTTTCTCCCCTACTTTCATCGAAGGAGCAAACAAACGCAACAAATCGAAATGTAACATCGCTCTCAACGCCAATACTTCACCTTTGTACAAATAAAAATCATTTTCACCGAACACCTCTTGCCGCTCATCGACATGTTTCAATATACTGTTCAGGTTGGCAATCCCTTTGTACATCAGCGACCAAATGGAAGATAATCTTCCCTCTTCGCCCGCTTCTCTATAATTATATTTCGAAGCCTCATAAAAAGCACTTTTCGTCCCTACCGTATAATAAGCAGCCAATACATCCGCATACCCGAACGAAAGATTGGCACCATACACATCCGGTAATGTCATCAAAGAATATACTCCCATCACTGCATCCTCAAACCCCTCCTGTGTGGAAAACAAATCTTCCACTTTGATATCGGACTTCGGAGATACATCCAGCCAGTTCTCACACGATATGAAAAACAGGCTCACCATTAAAATTATTATATGTCTCATAAATCATTGTATTTAAAAAGAAACCTGCATCGCAAAAGTAAATGTCCGGGCAAATGGATAAGTCAACCCCCGCTCCATCTTCACAGTCGAACTACGGAATAACTCATTTCCTATCAACGAGAATTTCAACCGATCGATAGATAATTTCCTTAATACATCTGCACCAAATTCGTAAGAAATATTCAACGACGACAATGTCAAATAATTATTATCCTCAATAAACCGGGAAGTCGGCATCGTACGGGTCTTATCATCAATCGCCTTAAAATAAGCCACATCCCCCGGTTCCTGCCATCTTTGGTACAAAACCCGCCGGTCAGCATTCTTTTCCGGATCAACATTTTCCACCTTATCCACCAAGGTTTGATTATAAATCTGTCCCCCCCAACTATAGGCAAAATAAGCATTCAGCGAGAAATTCTTATAATACAACACTGTCCCGAAATTACCCCGCACCTTGGGGTCAGTACATCCTAACGGTTTATAATTCTTCACACTCCAAGCCGTCACCTTCTCATTATCCAAATTCAGGAATATCTCCGAACCCGTATTAGGATCAATCCCTAACGACTCATTGGCCCAAATCGTATTAATAGACAGGCCCTCCTGATAGCGGATAATAGGCTTTCTATTCCCCGATTCCATCGTATTTTTATCCTGCACATCGTTATATGCCAACAAAGCGTCGTTCATCTTCAACAACTCATTCTTATTATACACCGCATTAACAAATAAATCCCAACGAATACGTTTTTCCGGATTACTGATCACCGTCCCTTTCAAATTCACCTCCACACCGGAGTTCTTTACCTCTCCCAAATTTTCTTTATAAGAGGTAAAACCCACAGAAGGAGCCAAATTCACATCGATCAAAACATCCTTCGAAATATCTGAATAGGCATTAAAATAACCAGTCAAACGACGATTGAACAACTCAAAATCCACACCGATATTTCGTTTTTCTGTACGTTGCCACTTCAAATCTGTATTCCCGAAACCCTTTATCAAAGCCCCCAAACGAGAACCGTAAGAAACACCTTTTATCAAAGGGTCATTAAACGAGTAGATCGTCATCGCCTGAAAAGGATAAAAATTAGTACCCCCAGTAATACCCCAGGAAGCCCTTAACTTCAACATCTGGAACAATGACGTATTATCTTTTACCCACTTCTCGTTGTGAATATTCCACCCCACTCCCACAGAACCAAAAGTACCCCAACGCTTATCAGCACCGAAAATTGATGAAGCATCACTTCGCACTGAACCATCCCATAAATACCGGTTATCATAACTATAATTCACATTAGCTGCAAACCCAACCAGACGCGACAACTCATAATCTCCTATCGGACGGTCACCCTCCGCATACTGCATCCCCATCCCAATGTGATCCATCCCCGCATTCGGATAATTATAAGCTACTGTCTGAAAACCATCTGTCTTCGTCTGCCGCACATTATACACCCCACCGACATTCACTGCATGCTTATCGAACGTACGAAAAAAAGACAACACCACATTTGCATCATACGAAAATTCATTCCTGATATTCTTCGTATACGACCCTTTCACCTCCGCATCGTTAAATTGAGTGTGTTCCGAAGGTAAAAACAAATCCGACTCAAAACCTTTGTCACTCACAGAAAATTGCCCTTTCAAATTCAAGCCATTAATAATCTTCCACTCCACAGAAAAGTTATTGACAAAATTCTTATACCGTCCCTCATCCTTAGTTCCTAACGTGGAATTATACAATGGATTTGGTTCCGTCAACGGCGACCCGATGCCCTCGATTCCCCGCATCACCTTAGCCACCTGCCCATTCTCATCATAGGGCGAAAAATAAGGATTCGAATAGGTATACTCACTAAAACTGCCGTATGGTGAATTAAACTCCTTCACCTGATCATACGTCATATAATTCATAAAACGCAAATTACCCGTATTATATTGAAACTTCATGCCAACACCTATCTTCTCTCTCCCTGACTCCTTCATCACTCCTTTTTTATTCGAATAATTCAAATCAACCCCATAGCGGAACTTCTGGCTACCTCCTTCTACAAAAAGTGTATGTCGATGAGCAAAACCAACATCCTGAGTCGGCACCTTCAGCCAATTCGTATTCACTCCCGCCCGGATCAAACCCAACTTAGCATTATACTCATCCCGATAAGTATCATTCCCACTCAAATAATCCCCATCAAATAACTTAGCCTTATCCTCATATAACAACTTCTCCTCTGCATTCATCAGATTATAATCCGTCAAATCCGCAATCTCAAAATCCATCCCCAGCGAATACGATACGGTCAACTCTCCTTCCGCCGGCTGCACCGTTTCGATCACCACCACTCCATTAGCTGCACGCGAACCGTAAATAGCTGTTGCCGCGGCATCCTTTAGTATTGTCACATTCGCAATTCGATTCGGATCAAGATCGAATATCTTCTCCGCACTCACCTCAAAACCATCCAACAAAAAAGTCGGACTATTCGGATTATTCTTATACTCCGATTCCAAGCTACCCGGTCCGCGAATTTGAAAAGCAGGCACCGTATTCGGGTCGCTACCCATTTCCAAATTTTCAACCAACTGAAAAGAAGGATCCACCATCGCCAAAGCCGACAACACATTCTGTCCCGATACCTCCCGTAAGTGTTCTCCACTAAACGTATTAGCCACTCCCGTATAACTCTCACGCTTACGCGTAAAATACCCGGTAATCACCACCTCGTCCATTTCAGCTACCGACTCTTCCAATACCACATTCAGCTCTTTTTCTCCCCTCCACTTTACTTCTTTGGTTTGCATACCGACAAACGAAAATACCAAAACGATGCTGTCGGCCTTAGGTAATTCGATGGTAAACCGACCTTCTACATCCGTAGCGACACCCAGTGTCGTTTCTTTCAATACCACGGAAACTCCTGGCAATACATGACCATCTGTGTCTTTCACAATCCCTTGAAGCAAAAGTTTTGTGGGAGTCATGCGTACCTGATCATTGACATTTTTACGCGAAATCACAATGGTATGATTCATTAGTTTATAAGTTAAACCGGAATTCTGCAGACATTCGTCCAACACCACTTTCAGGTCCTCATCTTTAAAGTTCAGTTCCAAGCCCTGCACCTGTTCGATTTGGGCATCTTCATACAGAAAAATATAGCCCGATTCTTTCTCTAATAACTGAATCACCTGCTCCAATGAAGCATTTTTTACCTCCAAAGAAACCTTTGCGATCTGACTATACACATTCGCAGACAACTGAAAAGAAGAAATACACAAAAACAAGATTAAAAACTTCATCATTAAATACGTTTTTAACCATCTTCTTTGAAAAAGAAGACATCGGATTCCATTTTTTTTCATAAGTTTGTAAATTATAATGAAACATTTCCGGCTTAGCCGGTTGAAAGGCGGGATAGTGCCAATATTCCGTCTTTCTTTATTTTCTTTTAGCTATAAAAACTGTATTGTCTTTTATGGTGCAATTTATGCTCCCGACCGTTTCGATCATTTTCATCAATGCCTCGAAACCGTCATTACGCATCATACCCCCTGAAAAGGTAATCTCTTTAGATTCATCGTCTTCGAAATAAACCTCGACATTATACCACCGGCTCACCATGACCATGATATCTTCCAACCGCTGCTTACGGAAAATAAAACGTCCCTCTTTCCAGGCTACAAAAGGATAAACCTCAACTGCACGTTTCTGAAGTCGTCCCTCTTTATCTAAAATACTCTGTTCACCGGGTTTCAAAATAACCCTATCTTCTATAGATTCGAAACACACCGTTCCCTCGACCAATGTCGTCACTATTTGCCCTTCTTCCGAATAAGAGCGTACATTAAAACCGGTCCCCAATACCTGGATTTTAGAATCACACACTTCTACAACAAAAGGATGTGCTGCATCTTTTGCAACCTCGAAATAAGCTTCCCCTGTCAATTGAACTTTCCGTTGCTTACCACCGAATTGCAACGGAAAATGAAGTTCTGATTCGGAATTCAGCCACACTCGTGTTCCGTCGGCCAGTGTCATTGTAAATTCTCCTCCCCGGGGAATAGACAAAAGATGGTAGGTATCAGTACTTTCCGGTTTCTCCTCTTTTCCTGCCTGTAAAAGCATGCCACTGGAATCGATACGGATATGATTTTGTGCAGTAGATATAAGCATTGCCGAATCTCCGATATGCCAAACGGAACCGTCGGCCAGGGTTAAAACTGCTTTTTTACTACCGGGTTGAATAGTTTGAGTCAGTAAAAGAGAATCATCAGTACTATTCTGGTGAAACCATCCCCATCCCAGTCCTAAAACTAATAAAATTCCAGCCGCCACACCATACCAGCGAATACGCCTTCTCCGTCTGTAGTTCTTTAATTTCCGATAAGCCCGGACAGGGTCATAACGGTATTGTTGCCGTAATCGTTCAGCCAAAGTTTCTGAATGTCCCAACTTATCTGCCATCTTTTCAACCGGACTGTTCTGATCCGGCTGAATATACTCTTCTTCTTTCCTCCGTAAAATATAGCTTAGAACCTTTTCAGAAAAATCATATATATCATTCCATGTATTCATACCCTTTTTATTATACAAACACATGAAATCAAAAAACGGGTAACAGAAAATAACTAATATTTAAAAAAAATCTGAAAATAAAGAGTACAACAAAATCCCCCATACCATTCCCATGCGGTCACGGACGATAGCATAAGCCCGCTTTTTCTGCATTTTCACCGTATTTTCAGAAACTTCCAGTAGCTGTGCGATCTCCCGGACTTTCAAGCCCTCGAGGCTTAAATTCATAACTTGTCTCTGCTGGTCAGACAATTCGGAAAGGACTAAACGGAGTTTTGCGATCACACTTTCTTCAATGGCCAAATCGATAGCCATTTCTTCAGTATAGGAAATCCCGGAAGTATAATTTCCCAATAACCGACGGGCATTGTCCCGATCACGAA
>ERZ779861.195-NODE-195-length-95682-cov-11.573520_pt1 | contig 95682 bp, 91 predicted proteins | sample MGYA00511558_ERZ779861 | MGnify/ENA primary metagenome ERZ779861 (study PRJEB29588, sample SAMEA2163432) | human gut metagenome | biome: human gut; feature: human-associated habitat; material: faeces | place: Denmark | collected 2008/2010 ...
AAGCCGTTGGCTTACGGGCGGGGTTCTTTGTCATAGGCGTGCGTTACCCGCGTGCACGGGGGGGCTGTCTGACTGCCGTCAGAAAGCCGTTCTCCATGTACAGGATGCGGTCTGCGCGCTCTGCGATGCTCATATCGTGCGTGACCATGACCAATGTTTGCCCCAGCATGGCGCGCGTCTCCAGCAGAAGCGTCAGAACTTCGTCGGCATTGGCACGATCCAGATTGCCGGTCGGTTCGTCGGCAAACACAACGTGCGGCAGGTTGATAAGCGCCCGCGCAATCGCGACCCGCTGGCGCTGTCCGCCCGACATCTCGGCGGGCAGATGATGCAGACGGTCGGCTATGCCCAGCGCCGCCACCAGCTTTTTCAGATTTTCCTCATAGGCGGTATCCGGTTTGCGGCACATCATGGTAGGAATCAAAATATTCTCCAGCGCCGTAAACTGCGGGATCAGATTGTGCTCCTGAAACACAACGCCGACATACTCGCCCCGGAAGCGTGCCAGCGTGTCGTCATCCATCGCGGTAATGTCCTGCCCCCGGATGAAAACAGCGCCCGCACTCGGACGGTCCAGCCCTGCCAGCAGGTGCAAAAGGGTGCTTTTCCCGGAACCGGACGGACCGACAACCGCAACAAATTCGCCCTCCCGGATGCGTATATTCACCCGGTTCACGGCGGTGATGACCTCATCGGACTGCTCATACTGCCGCGTCAGGTCATGCGTCTCCAGGATGACGCGCTCCGGGTCTGTGCCGCACGGTGCGGCGGATTCTCCGTACTTATCAAACATAGCAGATTCCTTTCATGGCAGCAGATTGCCGGGATCTCCCCCGGCGCTTCCCTTCCCCCTCCGCCGCAGAAGCCATCCGGGGATGACGCAGGACAGAAAGCCGCACACCAGCGAGATACCGACGCAGAGCAACAGTGCCGGTATCGACAGGCTGTATGCATACGGGAAGGCATCGGTCAGATGCAGCTTCGGGAGCAGGACAGCGATGCACAGGTACACGATCCGGTTGCACAGGCTGACCAGCGCCACGGTCACAAGCGAGGCAAGCACCGAGAGAACACCGCCAGCCAGCGGGAACAGGCAGGCAATGCGGCGATTCCGCGCGCCCAGTGCGCGCAGGAGCGCCAGCTCACCCCGCCGCTTTCGATAGAACATGATCTGGGAAAACAGCCAGACCGCAGGAGAGATCAGCAGGATCAGCACCGAAAGCAGGCGGATGACATCCGGCGTGCCGCGTCCGTTCTGCACGCGGGCGCGGAAGCAGTTTCCCGTCCGGCTGACCGTCCATCCACTGAAGTAGGAAACCTCGCGCCGGACGGCGGTTTCGGCTTCACGTACCTCCTCAAAGGACGCCTCACCGTCCATATACACATATAGCTTATCCCGCACGGCAGGCTGACCTGTCAGCGTTGTGTAGGCATCATACCCGACGCCAAGCAGGATACTGTTGCGGGAGGTCATGCCGCGCACCACAGCGCAAACTGTATATTCCGCATAGGAAAAGGAACAGCCTGCTATCTGCTGCCTGAGCGCCGCCCGCTCGTCCGCTACCGCGATCATGGGCGTATTCATTTTGAGCAGTGTCGCCACGACCACCCTGTCACCCGGAGAAAAGCGGTAGGCGGATTGGTTGTAGATATCCTCCGTAACAATGATGCTGTACGGGTCGGTCAGCACGGCGGACGGATCTCCCTCGACGGTTCCCAGCCCGTTCTCCGTGATCGCGTCCAGCCAGAGTGAATCCACCGCGACGTAGGTGTAGTTCTGCATGGCAAACGTGTACCCGTCAGACGCGCGCTCATCGGAGGGCACGACATAGGAGCCGGCAACACGCCCGGTCTGCTCCGGGCGGATCAGCAGGTGCGACATACAGGTGCCGGCGCGGCGCTCCGCCTGCCACCAAACATAGGCAACCGACGGCAGATTGGCGACAGACGGAATGAACAGATCACCGTCACTGCGAAGCATGGCGGCGGTATCGGCATCCACGGTCGGCAGAACGATGCCACCGTCCTCTCCCGTCTCGCTCTCGACGCCGGCGGTCGCGGGATAGGATATTATGTATTCGTAGGCAGGGACGTTCGCACGCGATTCCTGTATCCGCGCTATGTACAGCCCGCTGACAAACAGCGCCGAAAACAGCACCGCCGACAGAATCAGTCCGGCGTAGTATTTCCGCATACGCCAGAAGGTGAACAGCTCGTACCGACCGGGAAAGGACGCACCGAACAGCCGCAGGGATCTGCGCGGCGAGCTGACCAACCCCGAGGCATCCTGCCCGGTCAGCATCCAGATGGGCGTCCGATGCGAAAGCCGACGCATGGGACGACACACCGCCGCCAGCACCGTCAGGATCCAGAGCAGTGGCAGTGTCAGCACCGTGCGAGCCGACAGGTGCAGTTCCAGCCCGCGCGGCAGGCAGAGCAACGCCGTCCCGCCGACGCCCAGCAGCGCCGACAGCGGCACGCAGAACAGCGCGATAACCAGCATATCCCCCGCCATCGCACCGAACAGCATGGGGTAGTCGGCGCCGCAGGTCGTGTAAATGCCGTAAACAAAGCGGAAATGCTCCAGCCGGATGCGGAGCAGAACCGACAATACCAGCACCGATATCAACAGCCACGCCAATGTTATGCCCCACCGCTCCCATAACAGCGGAGCTTTGTAGGTGGAAGCGTACCCGTACAGCGGAGAAGTGCTGACCCGGTAGTCCCCGCTCACCTGACGCAGGACTTCCGCACGCACATACGCCAACGTTTCGGCAGGATCAAAGCCGTCCGGAGCCGTAACAAAGCAGGTATAGCTGCCGTCCGTTTCCTGCCGGATACGAACCGCCTCCAGCCATGGAACCTCCTTCTCCAGCTCCACGTAAAAGCGGTTATTGGCAGCCGTCATCTGCTCCTGCGTCATGCCGCCTATCTCGATATGGTAATCGTAATTATCCGTGATCTGTCGCCGGGTATGCTCCAGCTCGGCATCGGCTCCCAGCGCGATCACGAAAAACCCCGTTCCGATAATCAGCATCGCCAGATAAAAACACAGGTACTCCCGCGCACTGTATACCACACTGCGCCGGGCCCGACGCAGGTTACGCGGGCGAAAGGTTGCGGCAAGCGCCGCGCCTGCCGTGCGGAGGCGCGCCCTCAGGCGCACCCGTCTACTCTGCCTCATGGAATCGCATCACCTCGTTTCCTCGTCCCCACCATTATACCACAATTATTTCCTCGCCGGATATATTTCGGTACGGAAAACCGCACAAACTTTTCCCTGCGGTTTTGGGCAAGACACACAAACGGTATTGCCTATGGGGACGGCGGGGCGAACCGATGCCGCATAAGAAGCAAAAGCCGTCACGGCATTTGTTCTGCAACCTCTTGACAAGCGTGCAATAATATGCCATAATAACCCAAAAGCCCGCACACCGCCCAACAGCACGCGAAAGGAGCTGTACTGTATGATTATCACCCGCCATCTTCCGGAAGGAGAGCCGCGTTTTACCGGCATAACCGTAACCCTGAACGGAATCCCCGTGGATCCCCCGCTCTGTCGGGTATCCGCATTCCCCTACAACACCCCGTGGCCCGGTCGTCAGCGCCCACTGGATCAGACCGAAGAAGCCGCCTTCCTCGGCTTTGAGGCGGACGAACCGGTTACACTGCACATCCGCTGGGCACATCCGGTACGGGAACTGACCGTGCGCCCGCTCGCGCGCGGCGTGCAAGCCGTGCCGGACGGAAACACCGCTACCGTGACACTGCCGGCTCCGGGCGCGTACACCGTTGAGGCGGACGGATACCATCAGGCTCTGCACGTATTCTTTGACCCGATCCGGGATTTCCCCGCTGTCGCGCAAGGCAAAGCGCATATCCTTTCCTTCGGTCCCGGCGTGCACGAGATCGGATGTATGGATCTGGAGTCGGACACCGCCGTGCTAATCGACCGGGACGCATACCTGTACGGCAGTTTCCGGGCAGTGTGCGCGGAGAACATCGACATATTCGGCTACGGTGTCATCGACGGGAGCCGCGAGGTGCGTACCGACGAAAGCCGCCTGCTGCTCAACGATTACACCGCCCCGCTGCCCGCCGATCGGGAGAACATCCTGCGCCGGCTGAAGCAGCGGCACGTGCTGGACGGCATCCTGCGCTTTTACCGTTGCCGCCACATCCGGGTGGAGGGTCCCACCCTGCGCGACGCCGCCACCTTTGCGGTCATCCCGGCAGGATGCGAGGACGTCACGCTGGAAAACCTCAAGACAATCGGAATGTGGCGCTACAATGCGGACGGCATTGACCTGTTCAACTGCCGCGATGTACGCATCCGGAACTGCTTCCTGCGCAACTTCGACGATTGCGTGGTAATCAAGGGCATCGTGGGCTGGGACACGACAGATAACGCCGACATTCTGGTAGAGGGCTGTGTGGTCTGGTGCGACTGGGGGCGCAATCTGGAACTGGGCGCCGAGACAAACGCGCCTGCCTTCTGGAACATCCTCTTCCGCAACTGCGACTGCATCCACGGCTCCACGGCTTTCCTCGACATCCAGCACCACAACCGTGCGGACATCGGACAGGTCACATTTGAGGATATCCGGGTTGAGTACACCAAGCACCAGCTGCCGGATGTGTTTCAGAACGACATGGACGCGCCGTATCCGACGGACACACCGGTGCGGCATCCGCTCCTGTTCTGCCTGCCCATTTACCGATCCGGGCTGTTCGCCGAGGACGGTCTGAACGGTCGAATTCACGACATCACCTTCCGCAATATCCGCATCCTCACCGACGCACCGGAAGTTCCGGTGCCGGAATCCGCCTTTCTCGGGCTGGATGCGGAGCACACGGTCGAACGGATATGCATCGCAGGCGTGACCTGCAACGGAAAGCGCCTTGCCACGCGCGAGGAACTGCGTCTGCATATCAATGAATTTGTCCGTGACGTGACCATTCTGCCCTGACAGGGCAAAAAATACAGGAGGTATATGCAATGGAGCCCCGCTTTTCCTTCAACTATGACGGCATCCCATTCCCGGAGCTGAACTGCACGGTACGGCAGGAGGGGGATGACACCGTCTACACGCTCCCGGACGGACTGGAACTGACCTGCCACGTCCAACGCGAGGATGACTACGGAATCGTGCGCTGGGTAAACAGCTGGCACAATCCGACCGACCATGACAGCGGTCGCATCACCGATCTCTATGACTGCGACATTACGGTTCCGTTTGACCCCGACCCGCCGCGCACCCGTCGCAACCGGCAGAGCACCTGGGAGCCGGATATGCTTCGCCTTTGGATAACGGAGGGAGCGAACGTCTCGGACACCGACCACCGTCTGATCCCGCACCGGCTCTGGGCAGGCGACAGCCACCATGCCCACTGCGAAGCGGGACGTTCCGGCTACGGTACCGCGCCTTTCTTCGACGTGGAACGCCGCGGGCACGGCATCCTGCTGGCGGTCGGCTGGTCGGGACAGTGGCAGGCTTACTTTGACCGCACGACCGATGCTCTGCGCATCCGGAGCGGCATCATGTACACCTCCTTCCGCCTGCACCCCGGAGAATCCTTCCGCACCAGTTCGGTCGTTCTGCTGGAATACCGGGACGGACAGGCGGCAGCACACAATGTCTGGCGGCGCTACCTGCGCGAGCGGGTGTCCCCCATCGGGCAAAGCGGCGGCGCGCGGGGAACACAGTGCCCCTTCTCTGCGATATTCTGGGGCGGAATCAGCACCGAGGCGCTCCTGCGCCGCTGGCAGGCACTCTTTGATGCCGGACTACCCTTTGATTACTGCTGGATCGACGCGGGCTGGTATGAGCCTCTGCGCGGCACGACAACAGCCGAGCAATCCGCGCAGTGGATGCAGACCGGAAGCTGGGAGGTCAGCCGTTACTACCATCCGGACGGTTACCGGGACGTCACGGCGTTTCTGAAAGAGCACGGCGTCAGGTTCCTGCTCTGGTTTGAGCCGGAGCGCGTGCGGGTTGACCGGGCATGGACTGCGTACCGCCTCGGATCCGATCCGAATGCCCAGAACGGGCTGGCAAAGCTGGAGCTGGACAGTGTCTGCGAGGACATGATCCGCATGACTTCGGAGCACATCCGAAACATCCCGATTGACTGCTACCGGCAGGACTGCAACATCGCACCGCTGGATTTCTGGTACTGCGGCGACCGGGAGCAGGAGAACGGGCTGGAAGATCGGCGCGGCACGACCGAGATTCACTACATCAACAATCTGTACCGTTTCTGGGATGCCCTGCTGGAGCGTTTTCCGCATCTGCTGATCGACGACTGCGCCGGAGGCGGGCACCGGATCGACATCGAATTGTTGGGGCGTTCCGTGCCGCTGTGGCGCAGTGATTTTCAGTGTACCTGGGACGCCTGCCCGGAGGCTAACCAGAATCAGAATGCGTGGGCGGCATGGTGGTATCCGTACAGCGGTATCGGCTACGGTCCCACGCTGGGCGATCTGTACAGCTTCCGGAGTGCCTATACCGCCGGCATGACCGTGCGCACCTGGGAGCACGCCGACCCGGAATGGGAGGTCGGCGCCATGGGCGAGCCCCTGGAATGGGCAAAGGTCTACTTCAACGAGTATGCCTCGTTGCGGCATTACTTCTCCGCCGATTTCTACCCGCTGATCCTGCCGACCTACGAAAACACCACCTGGATTGCCAACCAGTACCACGACACCGCAGACGATACGGGGCTGATCCTTGCTTTCCGCCGTGCGATGTGCCCCTACGGGCAGGCGACCGTCCGTCTTGGCGGTCTGACTCCGGATCAGGTCTACCTCTTCACCGATCGGGACACCGGCGCGCAGTTCAGCGCCCGCGGCGCCGATCTCGCGGCTGGCTTGACGCTGACCATTCCCAATCAGCGGCAGTCACTGCTGCTGACATATCATCCGGTCGTAAAGAACGGCTGAATGAAAATGAAGAAAAAGCGGGAAGGCGCAGGGGCTCCTGAAAGAGTTCCCCGCGCCTCCTGCTTTTTCTCCTTGCCCCTCCGTTTCCGCGAAAAAGTTTTCTCCTGCCCCTTGACAAAACGCAGGGAATCGGGTATACTATACTTGTCTCATTTGAGACAGCAGTCTGATAAAAGCCGAGGCAGTTGTATGCAACAACCCACCGATATGCTGTCCGTGCTGACAGCGCTCCCCCTGTTTGCCGGCTGTCCGCCGGATGTACTCGCAAAGGTGCTGCTGCCGGATTGCCGGATGGCAACGTATGAAGCCGGAGAATCCATCCGGCAGTATGACGATCCGCCGGTGCTGTGCATCCTGACGGCAGGCTCCGCCTCCGTCCACACCCCCGGTGAAGGCAGTGAATGCCTTCTGCGCGTCCTGCACGCCGGCGACGTGTTCGGTGTCGCTACGCTCTTTGCGGCGTCCCCCGCCGTAACGCGCGTGACGGCAGAGCAACCGACCCGCGTGCTGATCGTGTCGGAGGCGGCAGTGCGTGCCCTGCTGACAGGCACCCCCGCGTTCGCGATCAACTATGTTGCCTTTCTCTCCGACCGCATCCGGTTTCTCAACCGGCGGCTGGCGTGTCTGGGCGCGGGTTCTGCCGCGCGGCGGCTGGCGGCTTGGTTGGACGCATCGATCCCCGACGGTGCGGCAGAGTATGAGCTGCCACTGTCGCTCAGCCGTCTGCCCGACGCGCTCGGCGTTTCGCGTGCCTCCCTGTACCGGGCACTGGACGAGCTGGAAGCCGCCGGGCACATTGCCCGCTCCGGCAGGCACATTTCCCTGCCCGACCGGGAGCGTATGCGCCGCGCCTTCGGATTATCGTAAAAATCCCCCACCCGCATTCTGAAAGGAAAGGAATCATCCCATGAAAACCGTAAAACTCTCCCGTACCCTGACAGCTGTGCTGGCGCTCCTGCTGGCACTTTGCCTCTCTCTCCCGCTTACAGCCTGCGGCGGCGGAAGCCCGACCGAAACCGCGACCGGTGCAGGCTCCGAAACCGTGACGGAAGCCGCGCGCGACACGGATACCGCGACCGGACAAACAGTTGACAAAAATCTGAATGTCAATGTCGCCGTTCTGTCCGGCACCACCGGCTTCGGCATGGCACAGCTGATGGAGCAGTCCTCCAAGGGGGCATCGGCGCTTAAATACACCTTCCGTGTAGAAAGCGACGCCTCCAATATCCTGCCCGCTCTGCTCAACGGCTCGGTAGACATTGCCGCTCTGCCCACAAACGCCGCCGCGAATCTGTATGCCAAAAAGGCGGGCACGGTACAAGTGCTGGCAGTCAATACGCTGGGTGTGCTGTATGTGGTCACCGGCGAGGGCGTCAGCGTGTCCTCGTTTGAGGATCTGAAGGGAAAAACGGTCTACTGCCCCGCGCAGAATCCCACCTTTATCTTCACTGCCCTGTGCCGGAAGAACGGACTGGAGCCGGGCAAAGACATCACAATCGACAACACCTATGCACAGCCTGCCGAACTGCGCACCGTGCTTGCCGCCGGGAAAGTGGACATCGCCGTCCTGCCGGAGCCGATGGTGACGATTGCCAGATCTGCCAACGACAAGCTGACAGCCGCACTTGACCTGACAGCCGCGTGGAGCGCCGCCTTCGGCGAATCCGCCGCACTGGCACAGGGTTGTGTCGTGGTGCGTACCGCCTTTGCCGAGGCACATCCCGCCGAGGTCGCCGCGTTCCTTGCAGAGTACGAGGCATCCGTCAAATTTGTCATGGAGAATCCCGCCGAGGCAGGCACTATGATTGAGGCGCAGGGCATCTTTGCCAAAGGCGCTGTCGCCGCCAAGGCGATCCCGCACTGCAATCTCTGCTTCATTACCGGGCAGGAAATGGCGGACAAGCTGACCTCCTTCTACACCACCCTGTTCGGTGTTGCGCCCGCGTCCATCGGCGGCGCGGTTCCGGATAACGGTCTGTACTACGGGGTCAAGTGATGCGTCGCAGACCTGTGCAACCGCCCCCGGCTGACCGCCGGGGACGGTTTTTCCCGTCCCTGCCGCGCCCGCTCGCACGACTGCTGGTCGGCGTGCTGGTCACGGCGTTCTGGCTGGGACTTTGGCAGCTGCTCGCGTGGCGCATGGCACAGCCTCTGCTTCTGCCGGGTCCTGCGGCAGTCCTCCGGCGTCTGCGGACACTGGCGGCAACTGCCCTGTTCTGGCAGGCTGTGCTGACCTCTCTCGGTCGCATCGTGGCAGGCATCCTGACAGGATTGGCTGCCGGTTCCCTGCTGGCGGTGCTGACACATTTTATCCCGCCGCTATATACACTTTTCTATCCGTTTATCACCGTCATCCGCTCCACACCGGTTGCATCCTTCGTGATCCTGCTGTATATCTGGATCGGGCAGGACACACTCCCGATCTTCATTTCGGTTCTGCTGGTGCTGCCTGTCGTTTGGGCAAACCTGCACGAGGCACTGAGCGGGGTGGATGCCGACCTCCTGGAAATGGCGCACGTATTCCGGCTGTCGCCGTGGCGGCGGCTTTGTCGGATCTACCTGCCCTCGCTGATCCCGGCGCTTGCCGCTTCCTGCCGTTCCTCTGTGGGGCTGGCATGGAAAGCCGGCATTGCCGCCGAAGTGCTGGTGGTTCCCGCGCTGTCCATCGGGCGATACCTGTTTGAATCCAAACTGTACCTGGAAACGACCGACCTGTTCGCATGGACAATTCCGGTAACACTGCTCAGCCTGCTGCTTGAGCGTCTGATGCTCCGGCTGATGGCACTTGCCGAGCGGCGGCATCCGCACCCCGCCCCAACCGACCGAAAGGAGGGCTCGCCATGCGACACGCAGATAACCTGACCGCGCGTCCGGATGATCTCATTTTTGACAACGTGAGTCTGAACTTCGGTGGCAAAAGCGTCCTGCATGGGCTGTCCTTCCGGGTACCGGCAGGCGGTTGCGTTGCCCTGATGGGCGCCTCGGGCAGCGGAAAGACCTCTGTCCTCAAGCTGGCGGCACAGCTGCTGACACCCACTGCGGGGCGCATTTCCGGCGGTGGACGGATTTCCATGCAGTTCCAGGAGCCACGCCTGCTCCCGTGGCGAAACGCCGCCGAGAACGTGAACCTGGTTCTGTCCGACACAGCAAAAACCTTGCCGGAATCACTGACATGGCTGACCTCGGTGGATCTGCGCGACGCCGCCGGTCTGTATCCGGACGAGCTGTCCGGCGGCATGGCGCAGCGCGTTGCGCTATGCCGGGCGTTGGCAGCACCGGCGGACACGGTTCTGCTGGACGAACCGTTCCGGGGATTGGATCCGGACACCCGCCGCCGTGTAATGACTGTCGTCCGGCAGGCAACCTGCGCGGCGGGCAGAACGCTTCTGCTGGTCACGCACGCCGAGGAGGAAGCGGTATTTTTTACCGACCGCATCATTCGCTTACCGTGACCGCCGCGTCACGGTAAGCAGACACAAAGGGAAGGCAAAGACTCAAAATGAGTTTTTGCCCTCCCTTTGTGACAACGTTTGTCCCTTCGGCTGAAAGCCGCCGTTTTGCTGACTCAAAAACCAATTATGGTATAATGGGGAATCTATCCACGCTTCTTCGGCACGAACATGCGGAAGTCAAAGCGGCGCGGAACATCCGTCTCCGCCGGGTCAAAAGCGCGTCCGGCGGCATCGGCTCGCGCACGGGCAATGTCGAGATAGAGATTGGTCAGCGAGATCTCGCCCTCCCGGATATCGGTCACAGACAGCCCGCCGTCGCGCATCAGGACCGCTTCCGCGCGGTCGGTATCGCCCTGCCGCAGGAGCGCGAAAGCATATGTCATCGCGGTGCGCCCGTCCGCCTGCACGGCGGCAGGTGACGCCTCGTACGCGGCAACGACCCGGTCGTTCATCCCGGCGCGGAGCGCCATGGCAAACGCCTGCCGTGCCAGCGACACATCGCCCGGCAAAAGGCGGTGCGCCTCCAGTGCGCTGTCGGCGGCGGCACGGTCATCCCCGTTCAGCCGCTCAACCTGCGCCCGCAGAAACAGTGCCGTCGGTGTGACGCGCAGCGCCAGTGCCGCGGCAACAGCCTCCCCTGCGTCACGCAAGCGCCCATCCGCCAACGCGATTGCCGCCAGATGCAGCTGCTTCTCGTGACAGTCGGCAGATGCCCGCACGCGCTCCGTCCACTCGCGCTGAAACATCCACGATGCAGGCGGACAGAGACTGCCCTGCCCTTCCGGCGCCAGTGTGCCGCATTCCAGCAGGCGTACCCAATCCGCCTGCTCCGCGCCAACCTGCCCGAAATCCAACTGCGGGCACATCAGCGGCTCGCCGTCGCGGGCGCGGCGCAGATTCTCCAACGCCCCCCAACCGGAGCCGGAGCAGATCACCCGCTCCGCCGGACGCTTCGCCATCGCCCGCGTGTTTTCCAGCCATGAATCCAGCCCGGCAGCGGGACAAAGCACCTTCAGCCGCTCCCGTACCTCGTCGCGCGCACCGTCCCAATCGCCGTGGACACGGGCAGGATCGGCGGACAGCGCCCCGTATGCCTCCACCCACTCCCAGGCGGTCAGCGGCGGCATGGGCAGGCACTCATACTGCGTATGTGCCAGCCCAGCCTGTATTTCCACATAGCGTCCCGGCTCACCGGCAGTCAGGAATTCCTGCCAGCGTGCGCCGCCCTCGCCCTGTCCCCAGACAAACAGCTTGCGCCCCTGCAGGCGGGCAGTGGAGGTCTGGCAGAAGCCGTAGCCGTTTTCGTCCAGATACGCCGTGAACTTGCGCGCCGCATCCGGAATCTTCCAGAAATAATCAATGGCGACCGGATTTCGGGACGGGTACGTGATATCTGTCCCGCCCGATACCGGAACGGGATTTTTGCCCACGATGCCGCCCTTGTTGTTATAGGAAACCGTTGCATCTATGACGTTCCGGGCGCGGGGGTTCTCCCGGACAGCCATATTCGTCCACCAGTACATGGGCACTGTCTCACGATTCGGATTGACAATGCGCATCCGCCCCAGCAGGACGCGGGATTCTTCCGGCAGGAAGAAATCCATCTGGTAGACACAGCGCCGGATGCGTTCAAATTCATACATCCGCAGCACGGGTGTGCCGTCATCCAGCGCAGTCTGCGCGGCAAAAATCTGCGAGCAGGTGAACGGGTGGTGCCCGATCATGCCGCAATTAAACTCGATGCCGCCCGCCAACCACGCGTTGCGCACGGCAAGATTGCAGGGTCGCACGACAGGATTGCGGTAAAGCAGCTCACGCCCGGCAACCTTGTCATACAGTGACCACAGCCGCCCGCCCAACGCCGGCAGGAACAGCGCCTTCAGGTACCGGTTCTCAAACTCTATGCCCACATAGACCGTCGGCTCCTCCGCCCGGTCGTACAGATCCTGCATCCGATAGGGGAACAGGGAGCGCAGACCGCCGTAGCCGATAAACAGCCCGTCATCCTCATCCAGTGCCGAACGGGTCAACGCCTGCACATTGGTCATTTCGTACAGGGAAGGCAGTGTGGATTCGCCGTTGAAATGGGCGGACGGAAGCGTCACGTTCACAATACGCATACTCATGGGTTACAATATCCTTTCCGCATAGGTCAGATTCACTTCACGCAGAGAACCGTTACGGATCCGATGATGAATTCCACGCCGGTGAGGCTGTAGAACAGCAGATCATCCGTCCCGACAGGTAGCGTGCTGGAGAAAATCAACGTCAGGTGCCGGCTGTCGGCGGGGTCGCGCTTGACGGTGTAGCTCACCTCTGCGCTGTTTTGGACTCCGCCCGTCATATGGAGCATCACAAAGGCGCCGCGCCCACCGGAAGTTGTAAGATTGCCGCGCGTGTCGTAGACATCCAGCGTGATGACATAGCGGTTGCCGCCCTGGAGCACAGGGCTGATCGACTTCATCATGAAATTCTTGTTGCAGTAGTAGATACGTTCACCGAATCCGAGCGCACGCAGTTTCTCAGCCGTCTCATCGTCCAGCGCAGAGAGTTGCGCGTATCCGTCCACCCCGGTTTCAAGCAGTTTGTCGTCCGTGAAATCAAAGGTATACATGCCGAACAGCTCCTCGGCTGTGGGATAGGTGAACTCCTTGTGCGTTTCAAAGCGCGTCGGCTTGACGGATTTAGCCGCCGTAACGGTAAAGTCGCCGAAGTACACATCCGGGTAAGCGGCAGGCTGGTTGCTGAGGAAGAACTTCAGCGAGGTCTCGCCGGTATTCCCCACCGTCCAGTCAATCTCAAAATGCCAGAATCCCTCGCCGGTCAGCAGTCCCTGCGCCAACACCCGGTTGCCCGGTGTCGAATCCATCGCCAGCAGGTAGACCGTTGTGCCGTTCTGCGGTACCAGCGGAGACGCGATATACGCATCCAGCGACAGGTGATACGACTGACCTTCCGCATAGAACCGCGGATCTGCCAATCCGGTAAAGTCGCCAAACCCGTCGGTCAGATGCAGAACCGTACCGGTCGTGAAGCCGGAGGACGCATTCTCAATGGCGGCACGCACCGCCGCATCCGGGATAGCCGAAACCGACATCGCGGTACCGGTTCCGATAGTCACCTCATCCGACCAGCGGAAGGTATGCCCGTTCTCCAGCTGTTCCCGCGACGGATTGCGGTTGGACGCCTTGGAAATGTCAATATTCCCCACGTACACCTGCCCGCCGTCCGCAAAGGTCAGACGCATACCGTTGCCTTTCTCGTCCCCTTTGGCTTCCCACTGGAAATACAGAGTCGCCGTCTTACCGGCGCACACCGCCTGCGCACCGACTGCCCGCAGAGCTGCCCCGTCCCGTGTCATCTCCAGCGTTGCCGTACCGTCAGCGGTCGCGTACACAGTCACGCAGAGCGTGTACATCTTTCCGTCCTCGAACAGGAAAGGCAGCAGGGTCAACCCGTCCAGTGTAAGCATACTGCTATCCATCACCAACACGCGACCGGAAAAGCCATCGCCGGTTTCCAACGCCGCACGGACATCCGCATCGGATACGCGGGATACCAGACGCCGCACTGCGCCGGTGGTCGGCATGGTGTGCCATGTCCAGTCATAGGTCACGGTGTGCGCAAAGTCCTTCTCGGTGGGCGCAATGACCGCCGCCTCTATAACGGGGGATCTCCGGTTCTTCACGGTGAAAAGATCCTGCTCCGTCCACTGCTCCGACACGGTGTAATCGCACTTGAGGTCGCTGGATATCTTGGTGTTGCCGACAAAAGTACAGCCCCAGAAGCCGATATCGTGTATCTCCTTGGCGATCTTGCGCAGCTTGCGACCGGTGCCCCGGTTGAGCGCATCTATCTGGATACTGCCGTCGCCGTCAAAGGTGCAGTTGATAAAGTCAATGTTGCCGGGCAGAGGCCCCTCCACGCTGCCCTCCACCATGATCCATGTCGCCAGCGTTTCAAAGCGGCAGTTCTCCACACGCAGGTCACGCAGGAACCGGAAAGTGCCGGTGAAGCGGCTGTTGGTGATGGTGGATCCCGGCGCACCGGTCGCGCGGTTGGCAACCACAAACCCGGTCTTTACGTTGTTCAGCGTCTCGCCGTACTCCAGCGTCACCGTGGAGGAGCCGTCCGCATTGTTGACAACGCGGCGCACCGTTCCGGTTCCGCAGAAGGCACCGTTTCCAAGGTCGTAGACATCCACCACATCACCGATACGGTAGCCGGGCGAGATGCGGCGCCCCTGAAGCCAAAGTTCATAGTTGACGGCGGTAAAGACGTTGTCATCGGTAACTTCCGTGATATACCCCAGCGTATTGCTGATATTGAAAACATCGTCGTACAGCACGCCGACATCGCACTCATTCCAGTGGATGGGCAGACGGTTGTCCTTGCAGTGGTAGCCGTCCCGCCACGAGACCATATGTATCTCACGCCCGTCTTCCGTATCCGGCAGCATATCCACATTTTCGAAGTACATTTCGGCGTTATTGCCCTTTATCGCCATGATGAAGGACGGTGCCTGCCGGATAGTGATATTCTCAAATACCAGCGCACCGCCGCATCCGCCGATGTAGATCGCCTCGCTGTAGGCATGCCCGATGCCGGGATTGGGCAGGAACACGAGATCCCCGCGCACACAGTCGGGCGAGGATGCATACGTGACCTTGACCTGCCGCTCCCCGGTACGCTCCATCGTGCGAAGGAACCGGTGCGGACGCCCCTGCACACCCTCGTTATACCGGATAGCAAACCCGTTGACGGCAGTGAAATCATAGGAAGCAAGGTACGGCTCGCGGTCAACCGAGAAGGCAACGGTCTTTCCGTCCACCGACTCCACGCGCCCCACCAGGTACACCGACTCCGCCATATCGAACACGCAGTTCTCCAGCCGGATATCTTTACACCCAGCCAAAGCAAAGAAGGACAGTCCCGGCTTCATGCGGAAGATGGCGCCCTGTCCGTCCAGCGTAACCCCCGAAGCATCCTTCATGGAAAAGGGGCTGCGGAACACTGCGGCGGTGTTGGTCGCGGTACCGACATAGTAGGTCTTCCCTGCCTCAAAGCGAAGCGTCGCCTGCCGCTCAACAGCGGCACGAACCGCCTCGCTGATCGCAGGACCGTCATCGGTCACGCCATCGCCCACGACACCGAAATCGGCTGCCAGCAGTATATCGGCGGTTTTGGCACCCGCTTCGCTCGCCGCGTGTCCCGGCTCGGCTGTCAAAGGCTCCTCTGTCTCACTGTCCGGCGGCGCAACGGTTTCGGTCACGGATTCGCCGGCAACCGTCTCGCTGTCCTCCGGCTCCGTAAACTCCCCGATCGGCTCATCGGAACCGGTGGTACTGCCGGCGGACGTTTCCTCTCCGCTCCCACCGCGGCAGGCGACCAGCACGGCTGTCATGCAAAGCCCTATCGTAAGCGCACACAGGGCGCACAGAATGTATCTTTTCCTCATGATCGCATTCTCCTTTACGGAACGCAAGGCAACACCGCACGCCGCGTGGCTAAAGCCGTGGCGGCACTATGCCCGCATAAATTCCGTCATATTTTCACAAAACCGCTTCGCGCAGGATGAGGTGCGCGCGGAAGTATGGTTGCGTCCGGCGGCGCATCCGTGCCACCGTCATGGTGCGGCATTGCCACAAAAAACGTGCGGCGGATCGGCGGCATCTTCCCCTTCACTCTCAGCAAAGATTCACAGGGAAGCGCTGATCAAACCGAGCCGATTCAACTTCGGCTTTAATCAGCACTTCCTTGGCAGAGAGAACGAACATGGTCTGCTCTGCTCCAAAACTGCTCAGACTGACGGGAATCTGTCCGCCGCTCGCCGCACGCGGGATACGCAGAGATTCCTCTTATTCAGACAGGCGGTGTCCGCTTATCCGCGTCCCTGCCGCTTTTCCCAGATGGCGCGGTTGCGGGCAACCTCCTCGGGGTCAAGCGTCCGCTCCGGATAGGAGGAACACGGGAGCACCTGATCCCCGGCAACGGCTGCATTCGTGCAGGCGTTGTCATGCCGCCATGCATCGCGCTCTTCCTTGTTGCGCAGGTTCGGAACCTTGATCGGCATATTGCCGTTCAGGATGGAACGGAACGCCAGGATGCCGCAGATGCCCATATCCACCGCCTGATACACGTCGATGGACCACTTGCCATCCTCATGCCCCAGAATCTTCTCGATGAAGAAGTGGGTGGGATAGAAGTCACTGCCGCCGTGCGTTGCCACGCCGCTGTTCTTTGCCAGCTCCGCCGAGACGAATTTCTCCGGCACGATGTAGCGGTTCTCCCCGGCGCAGGTCTGCGTGGCAGATTCCTGATACAGGCGAACCTTCTCGCCCTCCGCATCCGCGCAGGTGCCGAGGAAGCCCTTGGTTCCGAACACCTTGTAGGAAGTCTGAGCCGGCTCACGCTTGAGCGCACCGTGAATGGATTTTACGGTCGCGCCGTTGTCCAGCGTCACCATCTCAATGCCGCTGGCGTGACCGCCGGCGTGACCAAGGTGGTAGAACTCCTCAATGGGCGGATTCTCAAATCCGACCACCTGCACAGGGCGGTGCCCGGTGATGGTCATGATCGGTCCCAACGAATGCGTGCAATAGAAGGTGGGGCAAAGGTGGTTGCGCCAGTGGTTCGGATCGCCGTAAGTGATATCCAGCCAGCACGCGGCACAGTCGTGGATATACTCACCCTCGGCATAGGTGACGTCGCCGATGTCACCCTCGCGGTAGCGCCGCCACATTTCAAAGGTCAGATCCATGTAGCAGTAGTTCTCGGCGTAAGCGTAGACCAGCCCGGTCTCCTCCACCGTCTCGATCAGCTCGACCGCCTGCGCCATCGTCTCGCTTGGCAGAACCTCAGACAGCACATGCTTGCCCGCCTTCAGGCAACGAATGGCAAAGGTAGCATGCTCGGTCGCATAGTTCGCCAGCACGACGGCGTCCATGTCATACTGGATGAAGTCATCAAAGGACTCAAAGCACGCAATGTGCAATCCAGCATTCTCGGCGTTCTGACGCGCCAGGTCAAGCAATGGCGTATACTTATCACAGACTGCCACCAGTTCCGCCTCGGGGTGATGCAGCAGTACCTGAATCATGGAGTTGCCCCTGGCACCTCCGAACACGCCAATACGCAGTTTTCTTTCCATGATATTCCCTTTCTTTGGTACGAGTATCAGCGCAGCCACAGTCAGTACCGCGACATATATTTACGGTTGCGCTGTTTTTTATGCAGGCAGGAGCCTGTCATAAACGTCATGCAAAAGTCCCGGAGTCGCAACGCACAAGTCCCGGCAGGACAGTGCGCGCAGCGACGACGACGCAGGCACGCCGTCATAGAGCGGTGCTGCCTCAATGCTTTCTCGCGTTCTTGGGCTTTACGCGGATATACACCGTATGCCCGTTCGGATTGTCTGCGTTGTTCTCATTCGCAGTACGCAGTTCGAAATCATCAAAGGAATTGAGAAAGGAGGTCAGCTTCTTGTGCCCGTAATTGCGCACGTCGAAATCAGGGTACCGCTGTGTCAGGACATCCCCGATACGGGAAGCCATCATCCAGCCGTCCTCGTCCGAGAAGTTGGCGAGCTGCTGAAGGATGGTTCCGCGGATAGAGGACAGGTCGGTCTGCGAGGTGCTGGCATCCCGCCCGGCGGCAGGTGCAGCGGCAGCTTTATCGGAATCGGAATCCGCAGACTGGGCGGTTTTCCCGATTTTATCTATAAATTTGAATTCGTTGCAGGCGGTGACGAAGGGACGCGGCGTTTTCTTCTCGCCCATTCCGATGACCAGCATGCCCGCCTCACGCAGGCGCGCCGCCAGACGGGTAAAGTCGCTGTCAGAGGACACAAGGCAGAACCCCTCCACGCGTCCCGTGTACAGAATGTCCATCGCGTCAATAATCAGCGCGGAGTCCGTAGAGTTTTTCCCGGTCGTGTAGCTGTACTGCTGCATGGGCGTAAGCGAATACTCCAGCAGGACGGATTTCCAGCCCTGCATTTCGTTGCGCGTCCAGTCCGCGTAAATGCGCTTATAGGTAACGATACCGCGTGCTGTCGCCTCATCAATAATGACCTTAATGTAGGCGGGGGAGACGTTGTCGGCGTCTATCAGAACCGCCAACCGTTTTTCCTCGGCACTGTACTCGTTACTCATAGCATATCCCCGCCCGCGCACGGGCAGGTTCTCCTTCCTTCGTCTGCAATTGAATTCCGCAAGGATATATTAGCACAGAACGACCGAAAAGTCAAGTAGAAGTGACACAATAATCCGGAAATCAATTCTCGGATTTTATACAGGATACACCACACGGAAACCGCGGAGAATCCTTGCAGGTCGTTATAAACAGACCTGATTTCTGCGAAATATAGAGGCAGACAATTGAAAAAATCAAGAGGTTGTGGTATAATGGGATCATTGAGTAGCTTTGTAAAATACATATCCAATACTCAGCAGTTTAAAGATTTTGCCGATTTCGCACACCAAGCAGGAAGACAACGAAGAAATTATAGTAAAATGAACTACGATTTGATGTGGAGTCCGTTTATGAAAGATGTGATGTTGATATAATCAAATTATACGGTTTAGCTTTATAGTTGCTTCACAAAATATTGCATGTAAAGTTATAAAAAAGCAGGAATAAGTATGGATGACGCTGAAGCATTGATTGATTTGGCAAAACAATATGATATTCCTTGGAATCCAAGCTATTAAGGGGGGATTCTTATGAATTGTGTATTATATAGTAATGGCATCATCATACAAGGGGTCAATAATATACCCGATAATTATAGTTCAGATGATATATTTCCCTTCGGGTACTATGGGATTGAAAGATATGTCACATGGCCATTGGAGTATGAGGAGGACAGTACTTCCATGATGCTTTCAAATGAAATCTCTCAAAAATGGTTAAGTGACGACATCTTCAGTCTGTACACGGTTAATGATCAGGATCTGCTATACCGCTATGCAGAGCATTGCAGCAAATTGAAACTGCCTATCCGGTGTTTATTGGTAGAAAGCCCATCGAAATTTCCTGTTGCATCTATGTCACTGCCCCATAAAAATATATTGGGGTATGAGTATGTGGATACAGACATGCAGACCTCTTGCATGTATGAAGATTTTACAGATCAAACGCCTATGGTTCGGAAAGCATTGTCAACTGCTGTACAAGGACTGAATGAATATGGTCTGTTCAGTTGCATCAATCGCATCGAACAATATCTTGCCATCCGTACTGCTTTGATAAAAGAGGGCTACGACATGGAAAGTTACTATCATCCGCAAATTGTAAGGATCCGTGAAGTTCACCTGCCAAGGAGTATATAAGGCGCTCTGCCTTACCATCGAAAACATGACACAACAAGATTTTTTGAATTGTATTGATCGAATTTTGAAAGACTTTCATTTTAAGCGCAAAGGAAAGGTTTATTACAGCCAAGGGAGTAGTGATCTGCTCGTTATTATCCATCCTCAAAAATCATCTTACTCTACAGTTTATTATTTAAATGTGTGTTTTTCACTGGTTGAATATGATAACCAAGGGAACATAAGGGTTCCTGGTTGGAGAGAGGGAGACACATATGGCCGAATTCCGAATCAATTATATGATGGAGACAATTACTCGTTCGATTATTCGAAATATGAAACAACAGAGGATCCATATTTAAGGAACTGCTGAATAACTCGCCTCCAAATCTCCCGAACATTCAATCATGCATAATCAGTGTTTCCTTAATTGTGAATCCGCGTTTATAAACCGTCCAACCTCGAGATCATTCCATGATATTTATTCCCGGTGTCCATTTCCCATCGCCACGATATATATAGTCCTCATCCCAATCCTCTGATTTGATAATGTAGATAGATATCACACCGACATTATTATTGTCAAAATCATCCTTTGTACATTCTCTAATAGCTATATAATATTTTTGCGCACTTGTTTCAAGATAAAAGGCAGACTGTACTATCTTTTGCTTTTTTGCTTGTTCTGTTTTATAATCAACTCCTACTCCCGCTTCTGACGCATCAGAAAATGAAACAATATCTCCTTGAATAAATTCAAATAATTTTATGGAATTTTCTCCAAGATTACTTGCCTCACTTTGTGCGACTTTTGAAAACAGCGCTTCAAGTTCGGTATTGTCTTTAAACTTTATCGTATTGATCACTTTTTCAAAAGTATTATTAGCGATACTTTCATCATTTTTCTTAAAAGCATTCATATTTCCACCTCCAAGCGAACACGATGTAAAAAAAGTATTAGCACAATAAATAGAAAACACATCTTTTTCATATTCATAACCTCATTATCAAAATTGGAGAATGGCTAAGGGGAACCTCTAAAAATCAGTTCCCAGCATTCAATTTTGCGATTCAACATCAAAAAAATGAAACATGAGCGGCGAATCGCATTCCGGACACATATTTCATGTATTTGTCGGGGTTGGAAGCCCCACATTTGCGGGCGTTTCCCGCAAAAGGGTACAGTTATCCTGTGACAGCCTCCTTTCGGCTTAAAAAGGAGTAGCGACAAAGGTTATAAACCAAGTTTGTCAGCCCAATGTTGAATGCAGCGCGCTTGATCCCGATGGAACGCACCGTCAAACCGTGCATGGACATGGTCATCCTCCCGGATCAGTTTAGTGGCTTCTGTAGAGTCATGGACATTGGCAGCCGTGCCTTCGATTGTGTGAATATACCCCGTTCCTGCATCCACTCCGGCGTGAACCTTCATCCCATGATACCACTGATTCCCCTTCTTCGTCTGATGCATCTCCGGATCTCGGGTTCCTGTACGGTTTTTCGTGGAACCGGGAGCAGAAATGATGGTAGCATCCACAATCGTACCGCCATGCATCAGCAAGCCGGATTCCTCAAGGCGATTCCTGATGTCAGTAAAAATCTTCTCTCCGATGTTGTGTTTCTCAAGCAGATGGCGGAACTTCAGCAAGGTTGTCGCATCCGGAACCTGTTCCGTCATAAAATTTATGCCAAGAAAACTACGCATGGCGTAGCTGTCATATATGGCGTCCTCTGTCCCTTCGTCGGACAGGTTGAACCATGTCTGCATCAGATACATCCGCAGCATCGTCTCGATATCCCGAACAGGTCGCCCATGCTCTCCCTTCGGATAGTACGGTCTGATCATTTCTACCCATGCTTTCCACGGGATGATCTCTTCCATCTTGTTGAGAAATTTCTCCCGCTTCGTCGTTTTTTTCCGGTTTCCGTATTCAACATCCGTCAATGTTATCTGATCTTTCATACCGCACACCTGCCTTGCTTTGCTTTCCTCTATTATACTACTTTTTGAATATTTTTGCAAGACTGACATTAATCAGTGCTTCCTTAGATTTTGCATAAAAGATAGTTTTCATAATCATCACTTCCCGGCAATATAGTCCAAGCCGGAAAGAATATATTCATCACCGTCTCGAGACACAATTTTCCTGCTGATGATTTGGCTGATTGTATCCAGACCATTGATTTGTCGGTAACTCCAACAATTGCCCACGGCGAGTGGAAAGAAGCCTTCACCGCCCACGATGGAATACTCGCACAGATCAAACTGGTATGTTGCCTTGACGCTATCACTGTCGTCGCGCAAAACAACACGAACCAGTCCGACATTTTCCGTAAAATAACACGCCACGACTTGCTCCTCACGCTTGCGAACGAAAACGCGGCATTGGTATTCCGTCCCGTCCTGCATATGAATCACCGCATCCTCTACTCGCGTGTTCTGCCAGTCATACGCCTCCCCGACTGCAAGAGACCCATACCCGTCAATAAATAACTGGTAGATCTTTTTTATAATCGACGCTTCTTCCTCAACGATTACCGGTATGCCATCGTCTCCTTTTCTATAGCCATAGCAATTAAAGTTTGTCATATAGGTGCCGCTTCTCATTCTCTGCTGAACACCCCATTTGACATTGGCACTGATGTTTTCACTCTCAGACTGTGCGATGACGCTGAACAAACCTATAAGCATTTCATTTTCTGCCTTGAGTGAATCGATAGCCTGCTCTTCAAAATAGACGCCGATTCCTTTTGCCCGGAGCTTTCTTGTCCACATCAAACTATCTACGGTATTACGAGCAAAACGGGAAACCGATTTAGTAAGAATAAAATCTACCTTTCCCTTTTCGCAATCTCTCATTAAACGGAGAAAGTCTTTTCTCTTTGTAGTCGCAGTACCCGTGATACCTTCATCAGCATATATTCCCGCAAAAGTCCAATTAGGATTTTTTGCTATTGCTTCCGTATAGTAGGCTATCTGAGCTTCATAACTGTTAAGCTGATCTTCAGAATCAGTAGACACACGACAATATGCCGCAACTTTTTTCTTTACAAATTCGGTCGAGGTTCTTGAAAGAAGCGGATTTGCTTCTATCCTTGTAACAACTCTACTACTATTAGCTTGCATTTTCATCCTCCATATGCTTTGGGGTATTCGTCAGGGCAATGTCACCGATGAAATACACTGTAAATTCTCCCGTATGTCCCACGGTTATTTTCTTAACTGTTCTTTTAAGCAATGCCTCGTCAAGCTCGCTCTGCTCGGTTAGCTGGTCATACTCCGAGGACAAGGCACTTAATACATGTTTGCCACCTCCCAATACACAACATTTGTATCGCTCGGAAGCACAGTCGAGTATCATGGTGACAGCTCGCTTGTAGTCTATTTCTGTTTGCTCAAGCAAGCGATTTACTTCATTGCTCTTTCGTATCACTTCAATGCTTCTGATATATTCGGTATTGTTTGTGGGAGGCGTTAGTAGGTTCGGTTCCCGTATTGCTCTATTGAGCACCGATAATATACTCTCACATATCGTTCTGTCATCAAGATAAACAGAGCATTTACACTTACCTTTGCAAAGCCACTTTTCGCGGGTCCGCCATTTATTGATACGACTGAATGTCTCACCGCACTCAGCACAGTAAAGCATACCTTTAACAGTTGCCATCAAAGGTGTCAAAACTGCTTTTTTACCTCCCTTCTCGGCTCGTATATTTTTCGCTAAGTTGAAATTGTTCGAATCAACGAGCCGAGGGAAGGTTTCATTACCAAGATACCTTTCGTCTGCAAGGATACGGGAAACCATGTTTTTATTCCATACCTTTGTGTCCTCGAAGTATGTAACCTCTTGCTCGGTCAATGCTTCGGCGATACCGAGCAGAGTTTTGCCGGAAAGATACATATTATAAATGGAAGAGATGATTTCGGCTTCTCTATTGTTTACGACATGTCTGCCACCTACAACCTCATACCCGAAAGGAATATTTCTTATCTTCATTCTTATATAACCTCCGTTATGTCTTCATTGAGTTTGATACCGCCTTTCAGTCTATACGAAACGGTACCGTCTTCCTCAACGATTATCTTTTCGATAATAGCCCTAAAGATTTCTTCAGAAAAGTCGATCAGTGCCTTCGGGTTTTCTTCCAATTCTTCTTTCACATGAGAAAGGTTTTCAATAATGCTTTCTTCTTCGCAGTTCTGCAATAGCTTTAGTCGTCGGTTTCTGAGTTCTGTTAACCTGCCCCGCAATCTATTTGTCTGCTCCATAAAAGATATCTCATCAAGAATACCTTTACTGCGAAAGTTCTCAAATCGACTGTTTTGCTCGGAAAGTCGCAGTATCTCGCTGTCGATCTGATTGATTTCAGCATTACCTCTCGTTCTTTTGTTTTGTAATTCCGAAAGGTCAGCAATCGTCTTATCAAGGATTTCTTTTTCAAAAGTGCGCAATTTGTTATAGGCTTTCACAAATCCTTTCTTGACCGCTTCTTCAGTCAAGTTTGGAGAGTCGCAGTCAAATCCGCTTATTCTCTTTCTTGAACACACCCAATATACCACATCGTTTTGCACTTTCCTACGATATGTCCACCCACAATGACTACATATAATCATCTCTGAAAACAAATATCTTTTTCGAGTTTGAACTGTCTTGTTATTTCTGTCAGCCAATAATTGCTGAACTGCTTCAAAATCATTCCGAGAAATAATTGCCTCATGCGTATTTGAAATATAGAACTTATCTCTTTCACCTTTATTGCGAATACAGCGAAGCGGTAACATCGGCGGCGTATAGTGTTTTTGTGTTAAACTGTCGCCGATATATTTCTCGTTTGTGAGGATATATCGAATAGCGGGGTTGTTCCATTGTCTGCCATCACCCTCAATCGCTTCTCGGTTCAGCTTGGCAGAGATACTGTTTATACCAAGTCCCGATAAGTACATATTGAATATTTTACGAACGATCTCAGCTTCTTCCGGAATGATTTCAAGATTTCCGTTTACAAGTCTGTACCCAAAAGGAGCGCAGTACGTTGTAAAGATTCCGTTTTCCATCTTCATCCGGTAGGCACTTGACACACGAGCCGAGCCTGCGAGTGCTTCGCTCTGTGCAAAGGCACTCTTTACATACAGAACCATTTCCGAGTTCATCGTTTTGGTATCTATATTATCGTTTTCAAAGACAACTGTCGCACCGCAGTCCTTTAGTGCTCGGATGCTTTCAATACATTCAAGAGAATTTCGGGCAAATCGAGACACGCTCTTGCAAAATACTCTGTCGATACGACCGAGTTTTGCGTCGTTCAAAAGCCTCTTAAACTCTTCTCTTTTGGACATTGCAGTTCCGGTTATTCCTTCGTCTGCATATATGTCCACGAGGATCATATCTTCTCTTGAACCTATATAATCCGAGTAGTATTTGACCTGTGCGAGAAAAGAGTTCTCTTGGTCATCGGAGTCTGTTGAAACACGGCAATATGCCGCTGCTTTTATCTTTTGGTCCTCGGTAGACAGTTCCGAAGAAGGTCTTATTATTTGTACTGTTCTTTGGGCATTCATCTTCTCGCCTCCTCTCGCTGATATTTTACCGCAATGCGGTAAAACGGACAAATGTGCAAACGGGTTCGCCGTACATTTGACAAAGTCAGATAAATATGTAACGGCTACGGTTTTTCCGTAGCCGCAAGACAATATGTCCGTTACAACGCTAAGCGTAAATAACAAAATGGCACCGCTCATTCCAAGTGGTACAAGCGATATACCAAGTCATACACTCTCCGACAACACGAAAGCCGTAGCACTCTCTGTCAAAAGCGTAAGGAATGTGGTCATTCATTCTTCCTTCACAGTAAACCTCCATATCCACAAGGCTTCTTGTAAGGAAATGTGCTTCGTCTTTTTCGAGAAAGTGCATGAGATTTACAAGCTCATACTGCTCATCAGAGGTAACAAGCTTCATATTGTCTGCCCGGATAGCCACTCCATCGGGAGTAAAGATATATTTGCAGTAACCTCTGTTGCCTTTGTCCTCATCGCTACATTCGCCAAACAACTCTTTTTCTTCCCATAAAGCAAGGCTTTCAAGCTTCATCTGCTTCCACCGCCTTGCTGTCAATGAAGAAGGTCAAAAGGTCGTTATCTCGGATAGCGTCCATCAGCTCACAAATGCTTCGCATTTCGCCCTTTGATACATTCATCTTGAGCACATCCTGAATGGTGATCGAGGTGATTGCCTTTTTATCTGTATAGCCGAGCTTAATCAGCTTGCGCAGGATATTGATGTGTCCGTTGTGGACTGCTGCCATTATCTCTCGCCTCCTTTTCGTGCTTTTTCTTCTTTCAGTTTTTCAAGAGTTGCCTTTGCAAAATCCGGTAGCTTATCTTCGGGTACGATACCGAGAACTTCATATCTTTCGATTCTTGTCTCATTGCCTGTGTAAAGCTGATTGCAAAAGCAAGCATTGCCATAATGGTTCGCTCTTGCGCCGCTTCCTCCCGTAACATAGAAAAGCTGATACGGCAAGGATTTGTAACCGTCAAAAAGATAGCTCGGATTGATAGCAACGACCTTGCCTTCAATACATTCGTCTCTATCCGCAATGAGATCCGAACTCTTAAAGGGGGGCAACTCATTTGCCCCCCTTGCCCGGTTTTCAGTTTCGATGATGATGGCTTCTGCCTTGATATCATCTGCAAAGAGCTTCATGATTTCCTCAAAAGAATCGGAAATGATCGCGTCTTCATATCTCGTAAAAAGCTCATTTGGAATAGCGATACACTTCATATACGGCATTTCCATCTTTTCTGTCTCGTCTTTAGCGTAAATAATACGCTTATTGCCGATATTGACCGACGTTTGAACCGTATATCCTTCGATTATCTCTTTTTCTTCTTTCGGCTCGTTGTTATATTCATCTTCGTAATCGTCGTACATAAGACCTCCTTGCCTCATCCCTGATACCAGTCATCATAAATGGTTCCGTCAATGGTTACGCTTGCGTTTCGTGTAGCAGTTATCATGCCTGCCGGAGTCCAGATATACGATGCGGAAACAGAAACAGAATATTGACCGTCGGTTACATAGACGGGAATAAAATGAATACGCTCATTCTTATCGGCATCGGTATTTGACTTAAACATATACACACCGCCGACATTCTCAAGGGTGTCGTATCTTCCGGCTCCAAGCGAATAAGAATATTCGGGAAAAGTGGCGTAAACGCTCTGTACTCCCGTATAGGCACTCGACGCAGGCATCGTCTTGCCTGACATTGCTCTGACGGTTGGTCTCCATGAAATCGAAACACCGTATCCCGAACCCATCTTCCATCCGCCGCCATCCTTGACCGCTGTTTCACAGCCTGAGCTCGGCGCGATTACGGGATTATCGCTTGTAACGGTGATACCGTAGTTTTTCAGTACAAATGAGCCGTTCTCATACACCCATTCATTCCAAGAAGCCGAACCCGCTTTTTCGGTGGGAGCCGTTACCATGGGATTGTAGCTTGCAGGCGGCTTTTCCTCATATCTTGTATTGGGTGTGGTTGAAGTGGGAAGCGATGCCGATACAATGGCAAACTCGGTGGAATTGTTATTTGTGTTCTGCTCTCCCGCACTTGCCGAAACAGTGCCGTTGCACCAATAAGCTGTTCCCGCACTGCCCCAAGGTACTGTCCACTTGAAATACACAATATTCGTTCCGTTAGCGGGAATAACAACTGTCTTTGTCTGTTCAAATACTGTTCCTTCGGTGGAATATACCTTAAAGGTAAAGGTGAGATTATCCGAGGGAGTTACATCCGAGCTTCCCTCATTTCTGACATAAAAGCTTGATATAACATCCATTCCTTCGATATATTCGCCGCTGACTGCTACTTGCTCAACCGAGGTTTCAATTGCCTTTTTCACCTGAAAGGTTGTCGATACAGAGTTGTTACCGGTTCTTGTTTCGTTGTTATGATCCGACCAATTCACTCTTGCGACAAGGGTCTGCTCTCCCTCACTTGCACCGACATTCAAATTGAAATCGACATATTTCACTCCGTAAGCGGCAATATCCACGGTAGTAGAGTAGATTGCAGATCCGTTCAAAAGCACTTCCACGGGTATATCCGAATAAGCAAGATTTCTGTCCCAACTGTCGATTCGGAAATACACATTCACACTCTCATACTGCAACACCTCGTTCGGTGTTACCTCAAGCCCGGAGACAGAAAAATCGTAGTTTCTCTCAACCCAGACTGCATATAGGGTCACAGAAGCATCGGCAGAATAGCTCTCACCGCCGTAGTATTCGGGAGCGGTAGCCGTACTCGATGTTGCCCAACCCATAAAGGCATAATTGGTTCTTGTAGGCTGAACCGTGGAGATCGTAAGCGTCTCTCCAATGGTCTTTGTCTGCGAAGCAGGTGCGCCGTTACCGCCGTTGGCGTTGTAGGACACTGTGAAGATGGTCTTCTCCCATATTGCATAGAGTGTAATATTGGCGTCACTTGTATAACTACCGCCTGCCGCATAGCTTGCACTCGTTGCTGAGCTTGATGTTGACCACCCCATGAAATCATATCCTTCTCTTGAGGGGATAGCCGTGGACAGGGTCAATGTCTCACCATGAATCTTGGTTTGGCTTGAAGGTGCACTGACACCTCCGTTGGCGTTAAAGGTGACGGTATAAGTCTTCTTTACTGAATAGGAATAACCGCACTCGGAGCAAGTATAGATAATACTTCCGCCTCTCTCAGTTGAGGTAAAAGAGTGTGCTTCGGTGTTTTTACTTCCCACTATGCTATCACATTCGGAACAATAAGAGTAATACTTATGCTGTGAATCGGTGTACTGTTCAAACTTAGTTGACAAGCTATGACCTTGATACTGCGCTACCGAATAGTCGCCGTGATCACAACTCTTGTATCTCATATGCTGACTCATAGAGTAATACTCCCACGCCGAATACGTGTATGGGCCGTGGGTAGTACCCGTTGATGTTATTGCGCCGCAGTTATTGCATACTCTCTGCCAATCGCAACTCGTGATAAAGGTTTGCGTGGTTGCCGAATGTGGACAACTCCAGATGGCATAGAGCGTAATCGAAGCATTGCCCCCATAACTGCCGCCCGCATAATACGAAGCAGAGGTGGATGCACTTGACGTTCCCCACCCTACGAAGGTATATCCGCTTCGGGTAGGTGTTACAGAGGAAAGCGTCAGCGTTACGCCATAGGTCTTTGTCTGCGATGATGGTGCACCGCTTCCTCCGTTGGCATTGTAGGATACTGTATAGGTCTGCACGGTTTCTTTGGTATATCCGCAATCGCCGCAAACAGAAATTGTCTTTCCACCGGAAGTCGTACTCGTGAAATTGTGTGCTTCATAGCTTGCCGAGCCGATCATAGAGGAACACGTCGCACAATAGCTGTAATACTTATGCTGTGTACTGCTGTACTGTTCATATTCAGTCGTCTTTGTGTGTGAGCCGTACTCATAGGTGGAAAAATCTCCATAATCACAATCCTTTGTTCTTCGGTGTTGGCTTGTGGAATAATACGACCAATCCCCGTAGCTATAAGGACCGTGTGTCGTTCCGGTTGAAATAACCTTACCGCAAGTATTACAGATTTCCTCCCAATCACAACCCGTTATATAGTTTATTTTGGTAAAAGAATGGTTACAAGACCATACCGCATACAAAGTGACGGATGCGTTTGTGGTATATGAGCCTCCTGCGCTATACGAAGCACTTGTCGCAGAGCTTGATGTTGACCACCCGAGGAAAGAATATCCGCTTCTGGTAGGTGTCGTAGAGGACAGCGTTAGTGTTACTCCGTGAGTCTTTGTCTGCGAAGCAGGTGCTCCACTGCCTCCGTTGGCATTATACGAAACAGTATAAGTCGTAGGTGCGTTGCTTTTCCAAATGGCATATAGGGTTCTGCCTGAATTACTTGTATAACTTCCACCCGGTTGATAAGATGCGGATGTCGAGGTGCTTGATGTTCCCCAACCAACAAAATCATATCCGCTTCGGGTAGGCGTCGTTGAGGATAGCGTTAACGTTACTCCGTAAGTCTTTGTCTGACTTGCGGGAGCGCCTGTTCCGCCATTGGCGTTATACGAAACGGTGTAGGTCAAGGGCGACCATACCGCATATAGAGTGCGTGAGATATTTGAGGTATATTTCCCACCCGGAGAATACGATGCCGAGGTGGAACCGCTGCTCAGTCCCCATCCGACAAAATCATATCCCGTCCTTGTAGGGGTTGTGCTTGACAGAGTCAAGTCTTTAAAATACCACTTTGTCTGGCTTGACGGTGCGCCTGAGCCGCCGTTGGCATTATACGAAATCGTGTAGGATCTTTCCGAATAACGAACTACACTCGTTGAAGTCAATGAAGTAAAGGTGCCCGAAACCGAGCTTGAACTCGGTTTATATCCCGTAATGCTCGGAGAGTAAATCGTGTAGCTTGAACCGATTTTACCCGTGACTGTCTTGGATTCTGCACATTTGGAATTATTGTGGTTATACACATAATTTACAGTCTTTGACCCTTGATCGGTGTAGTACACGGTATAAGTTCCCGTTCCGTTTCTGACATAGTTGGACGCAGGAAAATACTTATCCAGCATCGAATAGGTTACGATCGAATCACCACTGTCCTTCAAGACATACCCGCTGACAGTCGGTGAAGTCCATGATGGCTTGGTGGTTGCCGCCGCATCGATTGTTTCGGTATGGGTGGGGGCAACCTGCGCACCGGATTCGTTCTTGTAGTAGATCGTCACCGCCATGGGATAACCTATTGCTGCCGATGCGGGAATCGACACAAGCGAAAGCAGTGTAACAATCACAAGAACGATTGACAGCACTTTAGTCTTATTCTTCATCTGAAGCCTCCTTGTATCCATCGCCTATAAAGGGATCGCCCTCAATAGTCGGTTCATTGGGCTTTTCATGCTTTTCATTTTCCTTGACAACATCAATCACAACTTCGCCCGGTCTTTCCGGATTTCCGCTTTCCTCACCTTCGCTCGGTTCGATAGCCGGTATATCGGGAGTATTGGTTACATCCTCGATGGTTGTGTCCGTAGGGATTTCAGGTGTTTCTCGATTGCTCCTGATAACCGAGAAAATCACCAAGCCGATAACCACTACCGTAATGGCAAGGCAAACAATGATTATGATTTTTTCTTTTTTGGTTTGCATTTTAACCGTTCCTTTCCGTTAGTTTTGAAACGATTTCCACAGGTATCGTTATATCTGCGATCTTTCTCCCCCAAAGTTCAAAAGGGATGGAGAGCGTATAACTGACATTAACACCCACGCTATTTCCCGAAAGCGGAGTGATTGACGGTCGATACATAACATAACGATTGTCGCCGGGAGTGTATTCGGTAGTGCTTTCCCGTGGAAATCCGATTTTTGAATACGCACCGTCAACAAGCTCGTTCTCGTCAATATATTCCCTATATGGCTTACCCTGCTTAAACGCATCGTAATACTCGATAGCTTCTTTTGTGACATAGCTGTCAAGCAGAAGCTGCACTTCGTCTCTCTGCTCTCTTGCAACATGATAAATAAAAGCATACTGCATCAGTATGGCGATCACCATAACCACAATAAGAGTAAAGATACATACGGGGATATATGAGAATCCGTTCTTGTTGGAGAGAGCCTTTCTCACTTTTTTCATATCCTACCTCACTTCCAGTAGATACGGGATAGTCCCGACTCGCTGACTTCCACATCAAAAGGCAAGGAGAAACCGCCGAACCCGATAAGCTCGGTTGAGTAGGTCAGCTTGCAGGTAATAACATCGCCGAGCTGAACCTTACCGCTTGAGGAATCGAAATAGGTTGCCGTAAATGTCATAGTAGGTCTGATACCTGCTTCCTCGCAAAGCTGCTCGTATCGTGCCTGCACTTCAGGACCGATACGGCCGCTTGTCGTTGCGACCTCCACAAGCTCACTACACATATGCGAAAGGTCTTGCTTCACGGCAATTTTCGAAAAAATGCCGACAGAAAAGACCAAAAGAAAAACGATGACGAGAACCGCCACCGCTACATCAATATAGCCTTCTGCCTTTTTGTTTTGGAGTTTTTTGAACATTGCCATCCCTCCTTAAAAGATACCGCCAAGGGAGTTTATCAGAACCTGTCCGAGTACCACCACATAGATCAATATAAAGCAGACAAGCAAAGCCATTGAGTTTTTGCGCACCTTTCGAGGGATACTGTTTGCTTTCTTCTTGAGGTTATCCTTTTGAAGCTGGGCAAAGGTTCCCGCAAGCATCGTCCAGCTTGCTTCGCTGTAATTGCCTTCGATTACTGCCTTGAGCTTGAGTGTTACTTCGCTGAGAAGCGCCGAACCTACACGCTGTTCAAGTCTTGTGAGCGCTTCGGTTTGACTACCCGTTTTCATGTCTGCCACGGTAATGATCAGCTCATCCTTAAATTCCGGTCCTGCCGTTTCCTTATAGGAATCGATGATAGAGATAACATCCCTTGTGTGCGTGAGCTTGTTATTGACCGTAGACACAAATCTCGGAAGCTCTGCTTCGATTTTCGCTCTCTTTTTCTTGATTTTGCCCGTGATGCCCTTTGTCTCTCCGAAGTAGACAAACACGGCAACACCGAGAACGAGAAGTCCGAGTATCTTAAAGAGAAAGAACGCAGGAATAGCAAAAATGCCTATAAACAACGCTTTCGTGGCGGCTCTTGCCACAAACAGCTCCGGTGTAATCTCGCCCATCCCTGCGGCACGCAGATCTTCTTCAAGCTCGTGCTTTTTCCATTCGTTCAGCTTGAGCTTAGGGGCAAGCTCGGCGGCAAAGCCTTCAAGGAACAACTTAATATTGCTGACCTTTTTATCGCCCTTTCTGCCGAGGTTGTGTGTTGCCCGGCTCGCCTTCATAGACGGAATCTTAAACACATCAAACAGAATACATCCAATGCCCAGGGCAAAGATGATCCCGATAAATAGCTGAATAATAATCATCTCTGTCCTCCTTATTCTTTGTATTCGATGGGCTTGGTCTGCTTATTCATTCTCAGCCAAGTGACGAGAATAACAATGCCGGTAATACCGAGCACAAGCTTTCCGAACACCGTATTCATAAGAGCGTTGTACCACTCTTTGTTGATACAGTACAAAAGCGGGATGTTGCCCACCACAAACGCTACCATGAAGTAGTATTCGCGTCGAACCTCTGCAAGCATTGTGCGTAGCTCGGAGTTTACCAGTCGCTCATCACGAAGCTTGGATACAATAGCCGGAAGAGTGTCCTTAAGTCCGCCGTCGCTTTGGCAAGCGACAAGCTGGTCACACCATTCCTTGAAGATGGCATTGTCGATCTTATCCTTCATGTGGTAAATGGCTTCCTCCATATTTGGAGAAATGGTTTCCACCTCTCCGAGAAATTCTCTGAAAACGCCCTGCATGGACGGTCGCATATCGTTTACATACTGACCGATTGCCATTTTCAAATTATCGCAGTCGATATATGCGGTCGTAACCAGGGAGAGCGACATTTCAAGATCCTCCCTGACATGCTTATTATAGCTGCCCACGCTTCGCATAAGATACATAAACGGCATCATCGCAAAGAGAATGGCAAGAACGGGTGCGAGGAAGATGTTATCCAAAAGAATGGCTATCACGCACCCTACTACCATAAGGATAAGTGAGAGTGTCAAAGCAACGGAAAAATTCTTTTCCTTTCCCGTCTCGGTGAGAATTCTGCGGATTCTCGACAGCTCTTTCACGATTTTGTTCTGCTTCTTCTTCCCTCGTGCTACACGGGACATATCCTGTAAGGATTCTCTCTTTTCAAAGAAGCCTGAGAGGTCTTTGTTTATCCGTTCGGGCGTCAGTTCAAGCACCCGGACAATACCCATAACGAGCAAAATAAATGCTGACAACTGAATAAAAATCACGCTATCATCTCCTTTCCCATAAATCTTTCAAGAAGCGGACCGGGCACGCCGCCGCGTAATAGTTTTTCTCTGAGGTCCTCCGACATGGTGTTCTCTTTGACAAACTCACCCTCAATGGTAAACTTACCGCCGTGGTACAGATTGCGTTTTATCTTGTAACGATAGAGAACTCGATACTCAAGATCTCCATTATCGTGAACAACGCACTCGGTGATTTCCATGACCTTACGGGCGTTATTGGCAAGCTTGTGAACAAATACTACGATGGGAAAAGCAAGAGCGGCTTGCTCCATAAGGATGCCCACTTCATTTTTCGCCTCTGCCTTTTGCGCAAGAAATGCAATTCTTCGATGTGCCCTACGCCCGCCGTCACCATGCACTGTCGTTACAACGGTGTGGTCAGTGGAACTTGCTTCAATAGCAGAGCTTGCTTCACTATCTCGCATCTCACCGATACAAATGATATCCGGGTCAAATCGCAAGGAAGTAACCACAAGGTCTTCTTGTGTGATGTTTGATTCCTTTTTGTCGGAAGGTCTTGATAAGGTGTGTACCACATTATTTATAATCCTTCCACTCACATCACGCTTAATAAGCGATAATTCTCTCGCACCGTTTTCAATCGTATAAATACGCTTGTAATCGGGCACCGAGCTGAGCAAGGAATTTAGCAAGGTCGTTTTTCCGGAGCTTGTTCTTCCTGCAACAACATAGGACACGCCATAACATACACACATCTCCAAAAAAGAAAGCATTTCATCGGTAATCGATTCTGTTCGAATCAAATTCTCTCTGTCCACTCTCTGAGGATGAAGCATACGGATTGATGCGGCAATACCTCTGTTCTCGTCAACAATCGGTGTTTTGATAACTGTGATACGGGTATTGTTCGGAAGGTGTCCCTCCGCTTTCGGTACGGCATTGTCTATTGTCATGCCCGAATGAAGCAACAATCTTTTGATGATATCTACCGCGTGTCCCGGCGAGAAAAATTGCTCATCGCTTTTCTCAATATGACCGTCAAGATAGGTGAGTGCAACATCGTCCCAACCGTTGATGTTGATTTCCTCAATGTTCGGATCATTCAGATAGGCGGTCAGGAACGAATATTCCGCCATCTCGCTGAACAGTCTGTCCGTTACCTGCTTCATGGAATATCCCTCGACGGTATATCCCGTGTCATAAAGGAACTGTGCAATATAGTTCTTGATCTCGCCGCGCTTTGACTTGTCCGTGAGGATGGTGGGATACTTTCGTGATATCATTTCCTGAGCCTTACAAAGAAGCTCATACATTCCGATCTGCATATCACTTCACCACCTTCTGCCTGACCGCTTCCAGAACTGCGGCATATTTCTTGTCCTTTGTGACCTCGGTTAGATTGCCTGAAACATACTGCTCCTTCAAAGCCTGACTGTAAGGGATAATCTGCTCGACCTTTCCAAAATAGGAGATCGTGTCTGCGGCTCCGTACTGAAATTCTGGAGATGTTACGCTGATGAGCTGTACGCAGTTCTCTTTCATATATCCCATACGGATAAAAATCGGCGTCTGCGAGAGATAATTACTTATTCCCTTGAGGTCGGGTGAAAGAAGCCTGATGACAATATCTGCTTTGGAGAGCACGGTTTCGGTGAGTATATTATCTTCGGGGTCGGAAGAACAGTCCACAACCACATACTCGGCAATGCTCATAACACAGTCAAGAAAAGCTTCCGCCTTTTCTCTTGTGTACTCCGCATAACTGTATCGGTTTTCTTTTGCCGTATAGCCAAGGAATCCGAGGTTGCTTCGGTCCTTTACGAAGATCGTATTGGATACAACAAGATTTCTTGTAAGGTCAGGCTTTTGGAGCACCGAGCCAAGTGAGTAGAGTTCTTCATCCTTCTTGTTAGGAAAGACAGTAGGCACAACGGGTGTCGTAATGTCAGGAAAAACAGCGATAGCCGAATGGATGGATTTTCCCTTGCCGCCGAGATTCAAGGCGTTTGCAAGTTTCACCGTGAAAGTGGTCTTTCCACTCTGCGGTGTTCCCCAAACTGCTATCAACTTACTCATCGCTCTCTGCCTCCGTATCGCTTCCCGGATTGTATTCGTAAACAGGGTTTGCTTTCAGGTAATCGTCCTGCACCTTGATATACTCGTCGGCAGTTGCCTTATCTCCTCTGTAAACAAGGACAAAATGCATGGATGTCACGCTTTCATACTGAGAGAGCAGCTCTGCCTGTTCAGGTGTAACGAGAAGTGTTACGGTAATTGCCTTGCCATCATCGATGTTTTCATCCTTATCTACACCCGACTCGGTCGTTGTGGTAATGACACGCACATACCGAAGCTCTGCGGGAATATATGAACGGTATTCCTCTTTGTTGTAGATGATGATAGAGATAATATCTCCGTTCTCAAGCTTACCCGAAAGACCGTCCGCATAAGAGCCGATGCTAACTGAGATAGCGACCTTCTTACCGTCAAGAGCCGCAAGAATATCTGCGGCGCTGTTGCTCTCACCTGTAATCTTTTCAGAGAAGAGATAGTCCCCGGCAAACAGAGTGGCAGTCGCATACTTACCTACAACCGATTTTCCGTCTTTGATGATGCCATCCGGGAGATTGTATGAGCCTACACGCACGATTTCAAGGTCGTTTGCGGTGATCTGCTGTCCTCTTTCGATCGTGTTCTTGACACGAACAATATCCGTCTTTTGATCAGAGATACGGTTCACGAGAGGAGAGACACCGAAAGTTACCACAAGAGCGAGAACGATACATACAATACCGATGATCGTTCTGTTGTTAATCTTTTTCGTTTTCAAAATTTATCCTCCTTAGAAAATAAAATACCCAAGCATAAGCCCGCAAGACAAAAAAGGCAGCATGGGAAAAGCTATTTCGTTGCTTCTGCCTTTCACCTTATTGTAGATCAGGTTAAATACGACGGCAAATAAGAGTCCGATCAAATAACCAATAGAACCGCCCATAAAGCCGAGCATCAGTCCCGAAGCCCCTGCAATCTTAATATCCGCACCTCCGAATCCGTTCTTGCACAATATTGTCATGGCAAGAGTGGGAACAAAAGCAATGATGCCGCCGCCAAGCATTGACCACAAGCTGAGTCCGCTTGCATTGGTAATGCAGAGAAGTAAAATCATTACCCAAAGGCAATCATCTGCTTCTCTTTTCGTGAAATCTTCTACGGAGGCATATAAAAGGATAAGGGCAAAGGCAACACCCTTAAGAATCCAAGTGACCGAGGTGCCGACAAGACATAGTGCTGTCGAAACCGCGAGCACGGCGAGAACATTCAAAAGGTTGTTTACCTTATACCCTTTCTCCTTCAGTTTTCGGTTTAGATATACGGTGGCAAGGACTGCCGATACAACAATAAGGGAGAGCAGAATGAATTCGCCGAGCGAAATCATTTTGCCTCCTTGCCGCAATTATGCGGTATAGTTGAACATATCGGTGATCTCGGAATTGAGGTTCACGAGAACGACGTTCTTAAAGAGCGCATACAGACCGACGAGAATAACGCCGCCGACAACAACGCCGATGATGATCTTGACTGCCGTGTCGATATAGCCTTCGCCGGACTTGGATGCGAGGGCGGTCTTGGTACGAATGGCAAGCTCGGTTACCTTGGAATTGATCTTGTTAATGAGTTTCTTCATATTTTTATTACCTCTTTCTTTCGTTAAATGTTTTTGTTTGGGATTACGCGGTGTAGTTGAACATACCCTGAATCTTGGTTTCAAGAGTGGGAAGAACAACATTGTCAAAGAGAGCGTACAAACCGACGAGAATAACGCCACCGACAACAACGCCGATGATGATCTTGACTGCGGTATCGATATAGCCTTCGCCGGACTTGGACGCAAGGGCGGTCTTGGTACGAATGGCAAGCTCGGTTGCCTTGGAATTGATCTTGTTAATGAGTTTCTTCATATTGATATTACCTCTTTCTTTTAGTTGGATTTTGAGTTATGAGAAGTGATTAAGCAGTGTAGTTGAACATATCGGTGATCTCGGAGTTGAGGTTCACGAGAACAACGTTCTTAAAGAGAGCGTACAGACCGACGAGAATGACACCACCGACAACAACGCCGATGATGATTTTGACTGCCGTGTCGATATAGCCTTCGCCGGACTTGGATGCGAGGGCGGTCTTGGTACGAATGGCAAGCTCGGTTGCCTTGGAATGGATCTTGTTGATAAACTTTTTCATTTGATGTTTCCTTTCATGTTTAAAATATTTGGTTTACGGTTATTGGATACCTACCGAAACAGAACCGTTAATATTTCCGTAGGGTTTTGCCTTAAAACATAGATTGAATTCTGTCTGCAAGTCCCGGCAAAACAACGTTGTTCAACAACTGATATAGACCTGTAAGAAGAAGCGAACCGAGTACAACCGCAATAATCATCTTTACGGCTGTATCTATATACCCTTCTCCGGTTTTATTGCTCAGAGCGGACTTGACTTTCAAGATAAGGTGTTTCGTTTTCCTCCCTCCTTTCCGAGATTTAGTAAAATACAATCAACGGCATCACCCACTTTCCGAAATAGAAAAAGCCGTAAGAGTGTTTTAATACCCTTGCGGCTATGTATGAAAAATGTGATGTTACTTTCCGAAAAGAGGAAGGGACACCGTTATCCGATGCCCCATTTGGTTTATTTACTTACTGCGAGAATGGTATCGTCCACTCCGTCTGTGTATCTGCCCTGTGCGATGAGCTTGTCTCTGAAACTCAAGAGTGAATCGAGGATAAGGTAGTATTCATACTCGCTTACCGGAATTCTGACCTTTTTTCTTTTCTTCTTACCGAACATCTTCCTTACCTCCGTGTTCTTTTCTTTTCACCTATATTATACTGCAAAAACGATATTCCATCAAATCTACGAGCCGATAGGTGAATATACGACCCGGATGCTGCCGTTTGCTTCCCTTACATAGTGGGATGCAGGATAACGCCAATTTGTGATATCATCCCTTGTAATACTCGCGCAAGTAGTTGTGTAACCATCAACTTCAGGCGGTTCAAAGCTCCAAAGCGTTCCGTTACCTGTAAACTTTTGCGTCTTGAGAAGATTGCCGCTTTCATCGACACATTCCACATTGAAGGAAAAGAGATAACCTCCCGTTATACCTTCCGGCTGTGTAGCATGAGGAAGTTTATCTACAAAGAGTAATGATACTGTAACCACTACTGCAAGGAACAGTCCGAAACATATTGCGAAAACGGTTTGACTTTTGGTTGACATATTCAAAATACCTCCATGTCTGTTTTTTGAAATCATTATATCGGGAAAAAGAAATATCCGCAAATGTACGAATGTTTATCTATCTCTCGGTATGTATTGACTGTATGTATGAGGGGTTTGTGTGTGAGAAAGGGGAACAAGAAAAGGGATAGTCCACCTCAAACCCCTCAAAAAGGGCAGACTTATCCCCGGGTATTATCTTGCTTCCTTAATTGTACGGTTCGCCTTCGCCATTTGAAGCTCTTGACTTCTGCGATAGGCACTCAAAGCTTTCACGATGGTATCTTCGATCTCCCGCACCGATGCATCAGGTGAGAAGTATTTTTGAATACGCTCCATTGGAACTTTGATTTTCGGCTTCTGATTCGGTTTTTCTTCGGACAGTATCGCTTCTATCCGTTCTTCGGTAAGAACCCCTGCCTGACTCAGCTTTTTCATTTGAATGGCTTGTGCAAGAGATGGAGTAGCTTCTTCCTCATCAATATAATAGGAAAGATCTTTCTGTTCTTCCTCATTGAGATAAGACAACTCCACAGCAGGTCGAAAGGCGATCTTACCCATATCCACATCTTCAAGCAGTTCGGGAATAAGATTGTTGAGACGGATATATCGTCGAACTTGTTCTCTGCTTTCTCCGTTTTCAGCTCCTACAATATCCCTTGTTTTCATACCATCTGAAAGGGGCACCAGTGGTGCACCTTTTTCATCATATCTTTTTCCCGGCACGCGCTTTAATGCTTCCATCTTCATCTTGTATGCCTTTGCTCTTTCGGAAGGTAAGATGTGTTCCCTTTGCAAGTTGGAATCAACCATAAAGATAATGGCTTCCTCTCTGGTTAAATCACGAATAATAACCGGGAGAGTTTCAATGCCGAGCTTCGCACAAGCATACTTTCTTCTATGCCCTGAAATAAGCTCATATCTTTCCCCTTCACCTTTTCTCACGATAACCGGATTGATGACCCCGAATGTTGAAATGCTTTCCACAAGCTCTGCCATTTCCTCGTCATCACGCACCCCAAACGGGTGGTCGGGTGCATCGTCAATGGCTGACAACGGAATTACCCGAACCTTCTCTCGCTTCGGATCAGTTGAATTTACTTCTTTATTTTCGTCCACGGACTTTCCTCCTGAATGTATTTAGGAAACAAAAAAAGACCGTAGTTCATTTCTGAATTACGGTCTGAGATCGTATTCCTATGTAAAAGGAGAAAATGTCGTAAGTTCAAGTCTAAAAAGGTCAAAAAAGTTTCCCTAAATTAACGCAAGACTCTTTTTAACAGCCAAACACAAGATATTGAGAAAAACGGCTTTAGAATAGCAAAAAGACCACAATATCTTGTGGTCTTTTTGCGAGTTTCCCTTTTGTAACATCGGGATGGCTCCCCCTACTGGACTTGAACCAGTGACACCCTGATTAACAGTCAGGTGCTCTCCCAGATAGGTCTTGTTACAAGGGGAATTCCACCACTTGAGTGTAACAAAAAATCATATTGAATTACTTTGTCACAAACCCATCAGGCTTGTTGGGGATACCCAAGTCTTTTTCTCTTTCCTTAGTTAGTCGATAGATATGTATACTGCCACCGGTCAAGCGGTGGCAGTCAGTGTATGGGAGGTCAACCAATTATCGCAGAAGTTTTGGTAGGTCACATCGAGCTTCACCCGGATGTCGTAGTTCTTCCCTACCTCCACTCTCGAAAACAACTGATTTGCAATCATCTTCTGAGTTTCAAAAGAAGCGGAGTCAAATTCGTCAGCCCAAGTCTTGAACCGCTTATACGCGGGGATGATATTGGCACTATACGCCTTCTTTTCAGCTTCTTCTTCCTGAAGTGCAGCCAGCGTTGCTTCATCGCTGGTAATCTTCTTACGGAGCGTATCAATCGCGATTGCGAGGTCTTCCTGGTTATAGATGCTCTCCCCGGTCAAGACTCTGCCGATTTCCATACGCAGATTTTCAAGTTGGGTTCTGTTCTTCTTCAGATCATAATTCAACTTCATCTGCTGCTGATGGTTGTCGGCAATCATGTTTTTGTAAGCCAGTTCGATTTTTTCCTCGGCGGGGCATCCTGTGATACTCGAAAAGATTGTATGTATCATCAGGATCACTGCCGCATCAATCCGTTCTGCTTTATAGGTTGACGCTCCATCGCAATCGTTCAGTCCCCGGCTTCTGTGATAGCATACGTATCTGCCGTACTCATGATGTGTTACGGTACCGTCCTTCTTCTTATAATCCTCATGGTATCTGCTGGTCGCCAAACGGCAGCCGCAGTGCGCACAATAGATGTTTCCACTCAAAAGCGCGACGCTCTTGTTGGTCATCGCAATATTTCGCTTCTCATCGCTCTTGTTCGCTCTCTGCTGAACAATTTCTTGTGCGCGGAAGAAGTCTGAATCGGATATGATCTGCAGTTCCTCGATTCGTTCAGATTTTGCGTCACCTTTTTCGAGGAACCCGTGATATATCGGGTTCTTCAGTACCCGCAGAACGTAACTGCTATGGAACTCCGCACCATTCGGCGTTTTATACCCCTTTTCATTCAGGTACTCGGCAAGCCGGTGCGAACCATAACCTTCGAGGACGGTTTTGTGGAAAATCAGCTTTACAACATCAGCCTCGGCGGGATCAATTTCAAGATCGCGCATTTCCTGCCCTTTCTTGTTCTTCCGTCCCTTATAGGCCAACCGATAGCCATACGGTCTGACGCCGCCGGTATAGATTCCCTCACTCGTCATCTGACCCAATCGGGTCTTGACACGAATTGAGGTCTTTTGCGATTCTCCCGATGCCTGCCAGAAACGGATAAAGTTCATAAGATCATCGACACTGGACTCAAATCGTTGCTCGCCTTCGTTTACAGACCATACTTCGATGCCCTGATCTGCGAACCACTTTACAACGAAAGGAGTCTCGTTCTGCATACGTCCGAGACGGTCAAACATGAACACAAGGAGTATATCGAACTCCTGCTTCATAGCGGCTTCTTTCAAGTCCTGAATCGCATCTCTGTTTTCGGCGGAGACTTTATATCCGGAAACACCCTTCTCATATTTCTCCATCACGATCATCCAGCCATGCTCTTCGGCAAAAGCGTGACACGCCTCTCTCTGCATCGGGATGTCGTCCTTTACCTTATCGACCTGCTTAGCGGTCGAAACACGATACAGGCAAGCAACCCGTTTGATAGCTCTTTCAGTTTTGGATATGTTCTTCTTCATATCTATCGTCCTTTCTCGTTATGTATTGGATTAACGAGAAAATACTAACTGTATTCACTTATCAAAGATCGTGTAGCCCACTGGCTACATATTTATTATAACACTTTTGATCTTTGATTACAAGTGTGCAAATCGTATTTTCTCCGGTTATGTACAGATCTTTTTGAAAGAAGCCGAGCAGGTTACGTACTGTAACGCTCGGCTTCTTATATTCACGCTGTTACTCTCTGCTCATAGGACGCTGCCAGCATATCCATAATTACCTGCTTCAGGTCCTTCTGCTCGGGCTCGTCCGCAAACTCCAGCGTGATAGTAACGCCGGTGGTCTCGTCCTTCATTCTGAGAACCGGCTTTCCGTTTTCGTAATCAAGCTCCATCTTTTGCCTCCAATGATGTACCTACACTCACAAATAACGCAATGTTGATTCGCTCCATATCAGCGTCTGAAAGAACACCGACATATCCCAGCAACCGGGACTTATCAATCGTCCGTATCTGTTCCAACAGAACCAGCGAATCCTCTGCCAGACACGTCTTTTCCAACCGAACGTGTGTCGGGAGGTTCTTCTTCAACAGTCTGCTTGTGATCGCCGCAACAACCACAGTCGGGCTATATCTGTTTCCTCGATTATTCTGGAGAATTACTACCGGCCTTTCCCCGCCCTGCTCCGATCCAACAACCGGGTCAAGGTTGGCATAGTAAATCTCGCCTCTCTTAATCTTATCCCTCAAAATATCACCTCCGAATACGCGGGACTATGTACGGAGGCCAGTAATATGACCTCCGGAAAGGAAAAATGAAAAAAAGAAAGAAAGGAACCGTATAATGCTATTATGTCAAACTTATCAGCACCGGAAGAATCGGCTCAGAATCAATCATCGAACAAGCAGCTGACTGCATAGCCGTAATCATCCAACTCGTCGTCCCAGTCATCCTCGTCGTTGTCCACTCCACTGTAATCATCATCATACCAGTCATCGTCCCACTCGTCACCATACTCGTCGTAGTCATCATCAGCGACATCAAAAACATATGCATCGTCATCGAAATCGTCATCGTAAACTCGCCCGAATTCGATTTCGTCTTGCAAACGGCTGTCTCTGATGGTGTACTCCAGAAACTCCATGAAGTCCGGATCAATCTGCTCCTTTTTCCGGAGCTTGTCACAGTAGATGAGGAAATAGTAGAGTGCCGAGGTATCGGAACCGAGGTTGGTGTTGACCGTCACGCCGGTACTGGGGCTTTTGAATACGCAGGGCTTGTTATTCAGCCAGCGGCGGATGTTGTTCTCCTTGTCGTCGAAAGCAAACTCCAACTTCTTCAGCGCCCATCTTGCGTGCTGGTTGAAGATGTCGTTGGTCTTGGTGTCGTGATAGTTATCACCTGCGTCGATGCCATTAACGACGGCGAACATGTAATTCTTGAACTGGTTTTCAGTCATTGCCATTTTCTTATTCTCCTTATTATTTTGTAATTCTCTTGCGCAGGCCGTCTCGGGCGGCCTCTATGTTGCTGATACGACTGGAAAGATTAGCGATTGTTTTCGCAATATCCTGCTCAGCTGACGAATAGTAGTACCCTTTGCTGTCGCTACATATCGGAATTCCCCGGCAGCGACTTTCGTTGACCATCTCACGGATCACGGTACCCTTGCAACGGAATATGCGTTCCAGCTCGGGACTTTTGATTGCATTGTCCCGCCCGTTGCAGTTGTCCATGAGATACTGCTCAAATTGGTTCATACTCCACCCCATAAAGTAAAAGTTTTGAATACCCATGCCTTTCGGCACTTCCTCGCGGAAGGTATGTATATGAAACTGCGCAGCTCTATCTATGTGAAAAAGTGATAGGGTATTTTACCGCAGTTTCTTTACACTCCTTATTTGTCCGCGACACCCCAGGTGTGACTGACCTTTCGGTCAATGTGGGAAGTCATCAAGCGCCAGATTGCTAATCTGGTCCATAGGAATCTCACCTGCGCCGGGTACTCCGCCGCCTCCGTAGAGAAGTATCATTATCATACGCGCTTGTCATGGCCGTCATCGGGTGCAACCCGACTTGTCTCGTGTAAGTTTTATCGCTCACTCCCTTCCAAAGAAGGAAGGTCATGGCGCACTCACGAAGGTGGCTTAGCAGTTCATCACCGCATGGCGCTACTAAAGAACTTGATGAATGGGTATTCAGTTGTCAATGATTTCGGAGGTTTTCTTGCCCCCTCACTATTAGGAGATTTGGAAGCCATTTGGGAAGGGTTTTTGAAAAAATTTTTTGAAAAAATTTGATTATTCTTGTCCAGCCCATGTCACTGCTGTATATAGACACCACTGTTACCCCAGAAAAACGACAAACCTATATAAATCACCTTGAAAAACAAGTCAAAATATGCTATAATATGATTATAGAAATCAATACTTATAGTTGATAAAATAGGAGGATACTATGTCCCGAAGAGTCTATATTAGTTCCGATTACTCTGAAAGCGATGGTGATCGTGATGTTGTAAATGTTCTATCTGGGTGGGGATATGATAATCTACACAGTGTTGATTTTGTTGACATGGCCAGAGTGGTATCTGGAAGCGTCGCAAAAAACAATCCCGATTGTCGTATCTGCGATCTCAAAGCCGAGTTCAACAAACAAATCAACTTATCGTCCGTTGTCATTTTTGTTGTTGGCGATAAAACAGCAGACCGTGAAGCGGGAAACACCTGCAAGCGCGCAAATCGCGAGCAGTATGACTGCTTCTGTACTCCATACAAGCAAAATACAAATGGTCAAAAAAGTTGCAAGGTATACGCTACTCATCCAGTTGGTAAGGACGATGATTTTGAAAATATAAATTCCTGTTCATATCTGCAACATGAATTTGAACAGGCAATAAAAAAAAGCAAAAAAATCATTATCCTATATAATTCCACACAACATCAAACCAACTGGTTGCCCGAATACATGAAAGCATATCAGAATGCTGCTCACCCTTTTTGGAAATACGATTACCTTGGACGAAAAGTCGGCGACTACCAGTTCATAAAAGAGGAGTTGGAACGTGAATAAACATAGCCGTCAGTATGCGATTTCTTTTACAATTATCTCCGCACTATATGCCCTTGTTCCAGAGGCCTTGTTTGCAGCAGTTACAGAGGTTATCCCCAAGGAATCGAAACACTTGCCACTTTTTATTATTAAAAACCGCGAAGGGATTAATGCCCTAATATCACGGTTACTACTCGCGGCTGTTGTTTTGGGAGTTGTTTTCTTAACCTTTTATTTGTTTCAAATATTCAGAAATCATGTTACCATTAGCGGGACGAATTACTGTATCAGTGTTGAGTATGGTGACATTCTGAAAACCGTGAACTGCCGGAGGATAATAGCTTTTGACGAGTGTTTTACTACAGAAATCGGTAATAAACCGTATCAAATTAAGGCCAGTTCGTTGTGTGGTCAATATCTGATACAACATCCTAACTTGAACATCGAAGAGTTGATTCGTAATCAAAAGATCAAACCTGCCCAAAGCAAATCACGATATAACAAAACGACGCGTTATGAGTCTGGTACTCTTATTTCGAATGGCGACGACCTTTTACTTTCCTTTGTCAAGCTCGATGAGAACGGACGAGGATACTTTACCAGAGAAGAATACATAGATTGTCTATCGTTGCTATGGAAAGAAATCGAAATATATTGTGGTGACACTGATGTGTGCATTCCGATTCTCGGCTCAGGACTTACTCGTTTTGAAAGTGCAAGCGGAGCTTCTTATTCACAGCGGGAACTATTGGAAATCATCATCAACTCCTACAAACTAAGTTCCCACAAAATTAAAAAACCACACAAACTTCGAATAATCTGTAGAAAAACAGCGGATTTTTCTTTGAAAGATTTGTAACTTTCCAAATTCATGCCCACAAAACCAATAATCAATTCTTAGACATTTTTTGAGGTTGGCAATGAAAATATATGATCGTGATTACATGAAACGCCCCAGCGAAACAGAATACGCTGAGTACAAAGCAATACACGCAAGAGAGACCGCCGGACGCAAAATCGGAGCAATAAATCTTTATCACGAGTATCCGGCAGCAATTCGTCATTATAACTCTTTGTTTCCAAATAATCATATTGACCTATTCGACTATAAGGCAAATGAAATGATGGATACGCTATTAGATGAGTACGCAAGTATTCTCAATGATCAAACAACAACCGAAAGAGAAATTTTAAATTTTATAAATCATAAATCTGCTCATTTTATAATTGCATCATTATTTAATCGAACAAGTTTTAGCAACCATGAAGCTTATATATTTCCTGAATTTATAATTGGTGGCGGAATATATCGAGCTGATTATCTCTTGGTTGGCAAAAACTCTGGTGGATATGAATTTCTATTTGTTGAATTGGAAGCTCCCAACGGTCGGACAACTATCAAAAATGGTCATCCTGGTCAAAGTGAGAGATCCGGCATTAATCAAATAAAAGATTGGAAATCTTCTCTCCAATCTGATTATGATAAAGTCTTTGCAGAATACCAAAAACATACTAACAAAGAATGTTTGCCCCTTGAATTTCAAAAATACGACCATACAAGATTCCACTATGCCGTTGTAACAGGACGTCGAGATGATTATAATAATGTCACCTATCGAGAACGTCGAGAAACAATGCTCGAGAATAATATAATGCTATTACATTATGATAATCTTTTTGATTACTCTGTTGCTTTAGTAAATAAACATGCATTTTAACTCGTTGATGACTCTATTGGACAGGTTGGTAGGTTCTCATCATCTATTCCGTCTGCATGAAGTAACAGGGGTTTGACAACTCGTGGATGAAGAATTATAATAAATATGAAGTGTTTATTGATTGCACAGGAATCCGCCTCTGTTGTGCTCAGAATAGCGTGATTCGCAGCATCAATAAGCACTTTTTCTATTTATAATTATTCCCTACTACAACGATCATCGAATTCAAAACAGTTGATTCTCCCACCTGCATGTAATTCATCAAAACCGAGCATAAAAAACTCATCTATTTTTTTATCTGGCACCATATAGTCCCGTTTCATATAGATTTTTTCTATTAAAAGTGATATAATGTGTAAAAAGGAGGGACGCACCATGAATTCTTATGATAACGCCAGACCACGTTCAGATAAAGATGAAGACAAAGTTGATTATCAAGCGCTGAATGCCCGTAATATACTTAACAGAAACAAAGAGGCATTTAAGAGGTTTGTTATTCGTTGTCAGTTGCTTTGCGAAGAATATGAACTCCATGATTATTATCTTCACCCACATAAACATATGAAGTTGAGAAGCTCAAGCCTGCGAGTTATTGCTAAAAATTTAGATCTGGGTGAGGAGATGCTTCGCAAACGAATCTCCTTGACCAAAGGTGCTCAAGAACGAGATTTTGCTATTGCGCTTTTATATGTATTGAATTGCGATGTTGAAGAAATAAATTTCGCATTACCGCTATATGGGCAACCAGCATTAGACGAAAAATGTACTCGCGATTATCTAATTATGGAAAAAGTTACTGCTGATCATGGGAAATCTATTTACGAAGTAGAAGATAGATTTGATTCCAGTTATCCCAACATACATATATATTCTGCAGAAGAGACAAACCGCTCTATCAGGAAGATTGACCCACTAAATAAATATTTATTAGAGAATGGACAGCCATCTTTGATATACAAAAACACCAAAAAGAAAAAAACTATCGTTCTTCCGAACGAAAACTCCAACTTTTCACCTTTTCCATCAGGTGTTTCACCACGAATTGTAACCTCATTAGATGAAGGAGACCTATATTGTTCTTTAGAAACCGAGCACGCTTTGAGAAACATATGTAGGGCTGGTGTGAAACTTGAAAATGGCACTTTTCTCGAAGTTACCTCTGATAGAGTTTTTATCATCCGTACTCCGTGGCCAAGTGAGGACTCCAAAGAAGAGATAATAGACATTCCAAATGACTCGCCAGAACATTTTTTCTATAAACGAGTAAATTCACTCGAACAGACAGGTGACTATCGAAAATACTTTGAGTACATGCTTACCGAAGTACTAAAGGAAAAGCAGAGAATCGATAGAGTTTTGTGTGACAGCAAAAACCACAAAAACGGTAGGTTTGGTGCAAAAATGATTGATGATGCGCTTCTGTTGTTTTACGAGGAATTCAATTATATATATCCAGAATTAAATGAATACTTTTATGTTGAATACTATAAAGGGAAATATCATTTTGAGGTTACACACCAAAGTAAATTTATGCTAACTTATCTCGGTGAAGAAAAATTCTCAGAGATTTTCGGTAATTTATCCCGTAAGCCGTTTATCAAATTTGATTCACTCGAAAGCATCCAAAAACGTCAGGAGTCTTTTAGACTTAACACCAATAGTTATATTATCTTGCGCGGGTACCAAAGTGCCTTCCGTCGTCTTCAATCTTTTATTGACGCAAAAATTGAGGAGATAAAGACAAGAAAAATATTTGTTCGAAATCGGGAAATGATATTCGATGAATTTGATGGTTTGGACTCCATACTTAAGTGGTACGGAGCATATGAGCAATACAAATGTAAATACATAGAAACTTCTGAATGTATAACATTTGATTGTGCTCCATCATATATGTACCAATTCGACGATTCTACGGAAATTGAGATCACTCAAGATGATGTACTCCGGGCATTTGAACTCGGCTATGATGATTTCGATCAAATTGCCTATGTGAAAAAGACAAAAGGCGATGTATCATCTGTTTTCTGACACATAAGAATTCAAAAAATTTCAAAAAAATGCTCAAGTGGGACTCTATAGTCCCACTTGAGTTTTTCTTTTCGTATGTATCGTGTTATAATAAGAGCACTTCAGTAAAGGAGGTTCATACGGACATGTATCGACACAGCAAACGCTTAGAACTGGCTGGACAACTCAGATGAAGTTGACATGCACATGAACTGTCTCAAGTCCAGCCGAACCATCAATAACCCATTCACCACCAACATTACCTAAAGGAGTTAACAATATTATGAGTACACGAGTAAAAGCAAGCACATGGGAACTAATCGGAGCCGATGAAACCGGAGCGATGATAAACATCGAATATCGTTGCCCTCTATGCAAATACAAGACCGGAGAGTTGATTTTCGTAGGGCCAGACAATTTATCAAAAATCAACTCCGACTTTGAAACCGACCAAGTATGCGGTATATGTGACGAGCCGCTTACCATCGAATGTCACATGGAAAACAAAATTTAAGGAGGATAAATAACATGACCATGACCAATACGGAATACGTTACCAAGCTTTTTGATATCAATGACAAAAACTATATTGACACTTCAGCCTTGATGAATCCATGCAATCTCGAGAACTTCATCCAGCACGCCGGACCACTACTCATCAACAGAAGCAAAAAAATATTTGTCAAGCACGCTGTTTGGCTGGAGTTGGTACGACACCTCGAGTCCGATAATTATGATAAACAATCGTGTGCTCTATCTGCGACTGTCAAGATCACGAATAATTCAGAATTGTTCAAAATCGAAGGCCCAAATGATACCAGCATTGACGTAGAAACTGCATTCGCAGATCCCGAATTTATTGCCGACCTTACAACGAACAAAAGATCATATAGCCAATTACTTATAACAAATGATAAAAAGCTAAGTTACGACGCACTGAGGCTAAACGATATGGAATCCATCAAAGGGCATAAAATCATGGTCTGTTATATCAACAGGCTCGGTCAACTCCATAAGAGTAAACTGGAACCACATGAAATAAGCAGTTTCCAGACTACTTCTGAGCCAGAACCGCAAAGCCAGACGGAAGGACAGACCGCTGAAGCTGAGACTCTTTCCAAAGGCCAAATAGCTGACACGAATTTTGTCACCTCAGATTGCCAAACAGATACCATCGTAAACACAGCTGTGATTTCCGGAATTATCGGCATTACTGTAGGCATAATACTCTCTCCGCAAGTACGGAAAGTATTAACATGTTTATTTCATCTGTAAAACCTTCATGTTTCCCAAATATATTAATAAAGCAGCCGATTCTCCTGCCCTCATGGTTTGGAGAACCGGCTGTTTATTTCCTTAGGGGAAATGATTTTCCTATTGGATTATAGCAAGCGGAAGCCATATGTTGTATAATGAATCAGTCGATTCATCGACAACCCGTACAACTCATCTTTGAGCACGAAGAGCAGATTTCAGGGCAATGGCATTTGCAAGAATAATCCGCTTTTCGTACTCCTCGCAGTCTGCGAACAATTTTACGAATTCTCTGGGATACGCATGTAAATCATACTTCTGATTTCCGGCCAGTAATTCATCTACCGTGACCCGTAGTTCGTTGGCGATGAGAATCAGGATTTCCAGACTCGGTTGTTTCACACCTCCTTCGATATTGCTCAGATACGGCACCGAAATATTCACCCTTTCGGCGAGCTGCATCTGTGACAGTGACAGGCAAAGTCTGCTGTCCTTGATTCTCTTACCTACAAGTTTGAAGTCTACCTCCATAGTAAACCCTCCGTAATAAATGTATTACGTTTTTTGAAAAAACGCACAAGTATTATACTATGCAGTTATATTTCTTACTACGAGCTTTATTCACTTTTTACTTGAAACCTTATATAATTAAAGCACAGTACAAATTACGGGGTATTATGATGAGTCAAGATACAGAGCAGGTTCTGAAGGAATTTGGGAATCGACTTCATGACGTGCGTCGCAAGAAAGGTTTGACCCAGCAGGAAGCTGCCGACATGATCGGTTTGAGTTATACGCATTACAGCAACATCGAAGCAGGCAAAATCAATATTAAGATTGATACTCTACGAAAACTGGCTTCATGTTTTGATGTATCTACTGACTATCTTCTTCAGGTCAATACGAATCATATCGACGGCAATGATTATCCCGACTCATTAAAAAATCTGCTATCAGATTTTTCTGTACAGGAGATAACCGCAATCGTTGAAGCGTTCAGAGGAGTCAAAGCCTCTATGCAAGGCAAAAACTAATATATAGAAGCCAATGCTTCATGTGTCTTTCCGGATGCATGAAGCATTTTTTATTGTCCGCTTTCCCAATAGGAAACCACTTTCCTTGTAGTTTATGGATTTTCCCCGCTTGTTCGTGTATAATTGTGTCATAATGAGTCGAAGGAGGTAGCCACCGGCTGTCCATAAGTCTATATGAAAGAATCAGAAGAAAAGCTGACATCAGCACAACAGAAAGCAAAAATCAGAGAACGCTACCGCGGAATCGACGCTGATGAATTGGACGTTATTCCGGCCTTACCCCCGGAGACACTGGATGGTTCTTCTCAGAAAGAAAAACGTGTAGCTGTATATGCTCGTGTCTCCACAGATGATCCGCGCCAGACATCTTCGTATGAACTACAGAAGAATCATTATATGGATACTGTCAGCCGGCATGAGGGGTGGAGACTTGTTGATATCTATGCCGACGAGGGTATATCCGGCACTTCCCTTTCCCACCGCGATGCATTCATCCGTATGATCAAAGACTGTAAAGCTGGGAAAATCGACTTGATTCTCACCAAGAGCGTATCCAGATTCGCCAGAAATGTTCTCGACTGCATCGGGTATGTACGTGAGTTGGCAGCTATGCAACCGCCTATTGGCGTACTATTTGAAACCGAAAATATATACACCCTGAACCCCAACAGTGAAATGAGCCTGTCCTTCATATCTACGCTCGCACAAGAGGAAAGTCACACGAAATCGGAAATTATGAATTCCTCTATCGAAATGCGGTTCAAGCGTGGAATCTTCCTTACACCGGAACTATACGGATATAGTCTTGACGAGGAAGGATCTTTGGTTGTCAACGAAGATGAAGCTCCGTTCGTTCGCCTGATGTTCTTTATGTATCTGTACGGATATTCCTGTCAGGAAATCGCTGATTCTCTGACTAACCTTGGTATACTCACCAAGAAAGGCAATAGTACATGGTCAGCTGGAACCGTGAGTGAAATACTCAAGAACGAAAGACACTGCGGAGATGTAATCGCCCGGAAAACATGGACACCAAGTTACCTCAATCACAAATCGAAGAAGAATCGGCAGGACCGGAATCAGTACCGCAAGAAAAATCATCACGAAGCCATTGTGTCGCGGGATGATTACATAGCCGTTCAGCGCCTTATGAGTAACGCCAAATATGGCAACAAGGGTTTTCTGCCTGAACTGCAAGTCATAAGTAACGGTGTTCTGCGCGGCTATGTTTCTATAAATCCGCGGTGGGCAGGATTTACAAAAGCGGACTATCTTCTCGCTTCTCAAAGTGTTTCCGATGATGTCGCGCGTGTGCCGGAAGAACCTGTACAGGAGATCACAATTACAGGGCAGTCCGGAGATTTTGATTTCCGAGGATTTGAGGTTGCACGCTCCCAGTATTTCGCAGACAACAACAAAGTGTTTGTCACCATTTCATATGGAGATATTAAATTCAGCACAGGAGCCATACGTAAGTTCCCGAATCATACTACGGTGGAAATCCTGATTGATCCAATGAACAGATCGCTCGCTGTCAGACAGTCCCCCATAGATTGCCGCAATGCGATTGTATGGTCAAAGCAAAAGAATTCCGTTCTTGTTCCGAAAGATATCGCCGGCTCCGCTTTTCTCCCTACTCTGTACGAATTGCTCGAGTGGGATGTACGTTTTAAGTATAGAATCTGCGGTACTTTCCACGATAACAATGATGAGGCCGTTTTCTTCTTTGATCTTCATGAACCGGAGGTCTTCATTCCCGAAAAATTAACCTACACCGACAGTTCGACAGGAGAAAGCACTGAAGTGTCGCCGGTTGAAGAAGGAGTCTCTCCGTTAGTCACAGGCAGGCACAGCGTTCGGGCATATCCCACGTCATGGATAAAGAGTTTTGGACCGGATTATTATCTGCAAAGTAACACCGGCGCACAAGCATCCCTTCCATCCGAGGGCGCATGGGATGTACAGGAAACCGGACGTCCGTACAAAGAATCCGATTTGAAAGTAACAGATGAAGAAACCTTAAGAAGTTTCATCTTCAGCCATATTGGATCAAACGATAGCACAAAAGGAGGCTTATAAACATGTATGACAACGCAGATCAAAATCTGTCGGTAGACGAGTATGAGGTTGATGATGATTTCGATTATTCCGGATTTCAAGTGGTACGAGGGGAATTCTTCGCACATTTACGGGAACCTTCTCTAACCTTCAATGACTGCAAAGTCGCTGTAAACGCAACGTGTTTAGGGAAAATGCCTGACATTACCTATGTGCAGATACTTGTCAATCCGGAAACCCGGAAACTTGTCATTCTTCCCTCCAGTGAATCTATACGGGACTCATTCCAGTGGTGTACCATCAGTGGTAACAAAAGAAAGCCAAAATCAGTCTCCTGTAAGATATTCTTTGCGAAGCTGGCAGCTCTCATGGATTGGAATCCGGAATACCGTTATAAAATGATTGGGAAACTGATCAAGGCCAATGGTCGGTATCTGTTTTCGTTTGACCTGAAAGCCGCCGAGGTATATGAACGCGCAGTAACCGACGGAAACAAAGTCAGACGATCTCGCATTCCGGTTTTCCCAAAAGAATGGCAGAATCAATTTGGTCTTCCGGTTCAGCAACACACAAAGAGTCTTGACGTCAATATATTTGACGGGTACGCGGTATTTGGTGTCAAAGATACTTCCCGAGTTGCTGTTGCAGACTCTTCCCTCGGTGAGTTGGAATTTTACTCTGAACAAGGAGGATACGTATGAGCGACTTCTTAGCGAACCAAGCTGCAATCCTTATTGACATGAAAAAGTGCCGGATACGAATTCACAAGACAACGCTAAAGAATATGGGGAAACCCGAGTATATTCAACTGCTTGTCAATCCGGATAACCGTCGGATTGCAATCTGTTCCGCCGACAAAAACACATCTCAGGTACACCGTATTGTTTGGTCACGTATCGTAGATAATTCGTTTGAGCTATACAGCAAGTACCTCATTGAAAAACTGAATGAAGTCGGTATTGATTGGAATCCGGAAGGTAGTTACAGGATTCTCGGCTTAGTGCTTCCGAGAAAAGGAATCGCCTGTTTCAACATGATGGACGCGACTATGATCAACAACTCATAACCATGGGACGTCATAAGAAACAACCACCTCAGATTGACCCGGAATTCAAGGGATTGATTCCTCCTTTGAATCAGGATGAATACAATACGTTGGAGATGAACATTATTCGCGACGGATGCCGCGAAGCAATTATCACATGGAATAATGTCATAATCGACGGACACAACCGTTATGAGATATGCACGCGCCACCAGATTCCTTTCCGCATTAAGGCAGTTCACTTTAACAACCGCGAAGAAGCCCTTGCGTGGATCTGCTATAATCAACTTGGTCGGCGAAACATTACCGAAGAAACTCGAAAATATCTCATCGGGAAACGCTATGAAATGGAAAAAAGCATTGGTATGCATAATAAAAGTAGGAAGACCGGGAGAAAAGCCCGTACCACATTTTGGGACGGACCGGAGAGTGAACCGGCTTACAGAACCAGTGAAAGATTAGGCGATGTATACCGTATTTCAAAGAATACGGTTCAGAAATACGGAAGATATACTGCAGCTATGGAGCAAATTCGCAGCAAAGCTCCAAAGTATGTTCCTATGATACTGAATGGTTCAATCAAGATATCTCAAGAAAACCTTGCCCTTCTTGCAGAGCAGACATCCAATGAAATCACTCGTATCTGCGAATCGTTACTTGAGGACAAGACTCCTTTCATTCGCTACACCCAGACAAGAGAGGCAGTAGCTAAGATCTCCCCCTCTGATATAAAGCAAATTCAGTCTGATTACCTTTCTGCCCCTATACAGGAAAACAAGCCTGTCACTGTGAAGGATCCACCGGCATATGATCCCGATGCAGAACTTTCCAGCCTTGCCTTTACCATGCCTTCATGGGCCAGCAGCATAGACCGTGCAATAAAAGTCACAAATTTTTCTGCTGTGACAAATGAGACCAAACATCGCTTAAAGAAATCTATTTCATCATTACAGATCTCAATCGACGCTATTCAATCAGCACTCAAGGAGGTGTTCTAATGGAGTCTAATGACTTTCCGGAATTTGTCCCCAACGTCCATTTTGAATTGATTCCCATAAAGAATCTGGTTTCCAATCAGGAGTATCAGCGGGGACTATCTTTATCTCATGTTCAAAAGGCTGCAGTTAATTTCGACTTGTACCAGATCAACCCTGTAAAAGTCAGCCGTCGGGATGGAACAAATTACGTCATCAATGGTCAGCATACCATCGAAATAGTTGCAACTGTTTCCGGTTCACGTGAGACACCTGTCTGGTGTATGATCTACGATGATTTGATTTATACAGAGGAAGCTGACATATTTGCGAATCAGCAGAAATATGTCAAAAACCTTCTTCCTTATGAGATTTTTGTGGCTGATATTGAAGCCGGCAACGAGAAGCAGTTACTCATCAAAACTCTGGTGGAATCGTATCGTCTTCAGATCGTACCCGTAAAGGGTAACTGCGGTATCTGTGCAATCGGTACCCTTATCAACATCCACGACAAGTACGGATATCACGTATTGGATCGCGTTTTGAGATTAGTGGTAGGTACATGGGAAGGCGTCGCCGATTCCCTCTCCGCGAATATGCTCGCAGGAATTGCCCGACTTGTCCATGCATATGGTGACACACTTAAGGATGAGATGTTCAAAAACCGGCTCGGTTTCCACTCAGCGCGAGACATCACCCGGCAAGCCAGAGAACGCAGAAATGGTTCTCTGGGCTTTGCCGAGGTTATGCTTGACATCTATAACAAGAAATGTCGTAATCCGTTGAGACGCAGACAGTTATACACCGGTTCCAAAAAAGCAATGGAAATGGAAGATGATGAACTGTTCGACACAAACGGATCAGTATGCGAAGAACCGGAAAACCTTGCCATGGATTTTGGGTAATGTCGAGGAATCAATCCACAATGTCGGATGGATCCCACTTCCGATACAGTTTCAGATAGATTTTCTTGAAACTCTTCATTGCCGTTTCGAGGCTATATGACACAGCTCTCCGGGAAAGGCCGCATTGATCTGCATATTGTGCATGGGTTTGGTCCTCCAGCAAAATGCCCCTGATTAGTGCTGCTTTTTCCGGCTTCATCAGTCCAAACACTGTATTCACTCTCTCACAGACTGCCTCATGTGACAGGTGCAGCATACCGTTGAGGGCTTCGTCCATCATAGCAAATACATCGCCCTCATAATCCATTTCATCAAGAGAAACGCAGTTATAGAAGTATTTCCGCTCTCCGTTCTTTTCGATTTTCTCGTCAAGAACGACCTCATCACAAACCGATTCTTCAGCTTCAATCTTCTGCAGTGTTCCTGTTCCATCAACGAACTGCAGATAATAATGAAGGACACCCTCGCTGTCACGTTCAACGATCTTCTTATATTCAGATTCAAATTTCATTTCCGTAATCCTTTCTTTTTTCAACTTTTTCTTTGGGTTTGAAGTTAAAAAAAGCGGATTACGGATATTTAGCGAAATAAGGCTCCCAGCGCATATCTTTCCTTTCCTCGACTCGCAGAGAAAAAGAAAGAAGGAGCCGCATGAAGATCGCACCATTTACCGCGCACGGACATAAACACTATGGGTATCCATAGTGCTGTCTACTTCATGCGGCGTATGGGATGTTGCGACTTTCATCGACTCCGGAGCTCGATCATGTATATTCAATTATAGGTTTATGATTCCCTGCCCTCATCTGGTCAGAGGACCATACCAACAGAGTTGGCAAATAAAAAGAAAAAGAGCCGACAAAAATCGCATCATACGCAATGCATCGACAAAAAACCATGATTTCTCATAGCTGTGTCGGTATCATGCGGCGTATGGGATGTTGCGATTTTCATCGACTCCGGGGCTCGTCATGTATTTATTAAGTTATTGATGCTGTGTAACAGGTTACTTTTCTCTTTCGTGTATGATTCACAGAATATCTGCGGTAATCGGCAGCGTTATAAACGCCGATCTGTCCGCATTTAGGGCAGAAAGCGGTAAAATGACCGGTCAGATCATCATACTTGTCAATTGTTCTCCCGCCGCAATAAACGCAGGGGATCTGCTTCGGGGATAAACCGTCCAAACGGGCTACCGTTTCCTGCTGCTTCTTTTTTACTTTATCAAGGTAGGCTTGGTCCAAATGGATACGTCTCGGCATCAGCGACACCTCCGTTCGGAGTGAGGTCGTGGAACCAAGGTGTTAAACTCGGAATAGGGACGAACTTCTATCAACCCCAGTTCCTGCATTCTGATACGCAGTGCGGTCTGCGATACTCCGATAAAGTTTGCCATATTGTACATTGCTTCCGAGGCGCTGAAGTACATGCACGGATAATCTATGCTGCCATATACCGTGATTTTTTCCTTACCGCAAGTAAAGGTGTACAAGGTCCAGTCGACAAGGCATGGACGCATCAACAGGCATGAAGCAACAACGTTAGCCTGCCATTCACAGAAGTCTTCATCAGTGACAAGTTGCTTATGCGAATCCTTTGAGCGACAGTTTACCAGCTGCAAACGGTTATATCTATCATCCTGACAGTTTATCAGTTCATGAGCACACTCATGCGCAATGGTAAAATTTCTTGCTCCAAGGTGTTCAGGACAACTGAGAGCACGATCAAGATAGATATAGTTGCCACATCTGGCACCGGCAATTCTCTGCTTTTCCGGGAACGCCTTATACTGTATCATCATGTTCAGGTAGTCCATCGCAAATTTTTGTATATCCAGAGGACATGGACTGTTGTATTTGTCTCCAAGATAATCATGCAGAATGAAATCTGCCAGTGCTTCAAATTCTTTCTTTGTTCCTTTGATATGTACCATCAATTATCCCCCTACTACTTCAGCTTCAACAAACCAGCGACCATCTTCATCAAAGAGGCAACGCTCTTTACCACAGATAACAACGTGATACATCAGTCCGCGACCGCCTACTTTGGTAGATGCACGCGGTACCACAAAGCGGACCCTCTCAATCTTATAGCGCTTGTCATCCTCCCAGACGATGGCGGTCGGACGGACCGAACCATCCGGTTCGACATGGAGATTCACTCCTATGTACACTTTTCTGTATTTGACTCCGTGTTTTTCATAAATTGTTTGAGGCATAAAATCAACTCCTTAAATTATTTTTCCTTGCTCCCATAATGCGGTAACATTCGACAGCGATATATGATATACTGTTTACACCAAGCGACACTCGAAAACAAAAGATGACAAACTAAAAACGGAGGAGACTTTTGAGTATGGAAAACAGCATCAGTAATGAAAGCGCACAATACGCAATCGAAAGCATCGCAAAGAGCGAAGGTAAAACTGTAGACGAGGTTCGGGAAGAAATCATGAAAGCCATCCTATATGGCATTACAAACGAAGATCCCGACGTTCAGGCAATGTGGAGGGAGATTCCTTGTCAAGGAAAACTCCCTACACCGGAAGAGGTAATTATCTGGATAGGTTCCAAGATCATCACCCCATAGGAATTCCGGACGGCATAATGATATCCGGTCCCCCATGCTGCGGCATCTTGGGGTTATCCAACAATGTAGCATAACGAATCGAATACTTGCCAAACCGGGAACGAATTTCCTCCACGCACCGATCAATTGCTTCGGTGCGTGATTCTTTTTCGGCGTCGATGAACATATTGACCTGCCGTGGAGCATCAGCTGATACGAGGTCGATTGCTCTGACTGTCACAGAGCGTATCGGATTCTTCCACCGGTAACTTCGCATGAACAGACCAAACGCTTGTCGAGCTATCTCACCGGGGCTTTGTGTGACCAACGGGATGCCACATTGCCACTGTTTCGTGAACAGTTCGCTGTCACGAATATCTATTGCGATAGCTGCTGCGCGTTTGTTATAGAGGAATAACCGATGTCCGACTTCTTGTGATAGTTCAAGCATTACCTTCCAGACTTCTTCGGGGGCTTCCAGATCCTGCAGAGTGGTGATACCATTACCACAGGATTTATCGAGGGCTTCGATGTTTCGGACCGTAACGGGAGAAGTGTCCAAACCATTAGCCCATCTCCATAAGTCAACCCCCCGTTTGCCGAAGCGATGATGAAAGAAATCCACCGGCCATCGCGCAAGATCTCCGAGTGTCAGGATTCCGCAGGAAGTGAGTGAACGCTCTGTTGCCCTACCTACACCGAGCATATCTGACGCCGGCAAACCCCAGATTTTCTCTCTGAATCCATCCTCTGAGATTACTGTCACGGCATCCGGCTTTTTCATATCGCTGCCGAGCTTAGCAAAAATCTTATTGAAAGATACCCCGACAGAAATAGTCAGGCCGAGTTCCAACTTGATGGTTTCGCGGATCTGGTTTGCGATTGTCTCCCCGTCCCCGTAAAGATGAGTACTGCCGGTTACATCAAGCCAACACTCGTCCATGCCGAATGGCTCTATCAGATCAGTGTACCTTCCGTAGATTTCTCTGGCAAGACGTGAGAACTTCATATACTCGTCGTAGTGAGGATGGACAATCACAAGGTCTTTGCATTTCTGCTTTGCCTGCCATATGGCCTCTCCAGTCGAGACGCCAAATGCCTTTGCCACATAGTTTTTTGCAAGGACGATTCCGTGCCGTTCCTCCACTTCCCCGCATACAGCGACAGGCTTGTTTCGGAGTTCGGGATTGTTCATACACTCCACAGAGGCATAGAAATTGTTCATATCACAATGGAGTATTGTTCTCGACATTTTTCTCACTTTCTCACGAACAATTTTTCGTGTTTCTATTGACAAGTTCGTTCGTGTGTGCTATAATGTTCACGAACAGTTGTTCAGGTTGTGCATTTATTATACACGAACGTTTTCGGGTTGTCAAGGGGATTTCACGAAAAAGTGTTCGTGTTCTCAAAAAAGATTAAAGGAGAACTACGACTATGCAGTTCAAAGATCGACTCAAACAGGCTCGAATGAATGCCGGGCTTACCCAAAGAGACCTCGCAAAGCTTACCGGCATGACTGAACGAAGCATACAGAATTATGAAGCCGGAACGCGGAAACCACAACATATGGATGTCATTGAGAAGCTGGCTCAGGCTCTAAATGTTAATGTAAGCGATTTGTCCGACAACGCCGACGCATACGTTATGGATGCATATAAAAAAGGCGGCTCGAAAGCCGCCCGTGAGGTTAGTGAACTTGTATCAGATCTGACCGGCCTTTTTGCCGGCGGTGAGCTTGATGACGCAGAAAAGGATGCTGTTATGGCTGCGTTGAGCGAGGCATACTGGAAGGCAAAAGAAAACAACAAAAAGTATACCCCCAACAAGTACAAGAAAAAATCCGACAGCCAGTGATTGCATTGAAACACTTACACTCATTTGAAAGCGAGGTGCGCCGATGAGCTACTATGCTCACATAACCGAATGCTCCAGCAAGCTGGCGCGCCGGTTTGACACACGTGATCCGTTCAAGATAGCTGAAGCACTGGGCATTAAAGTCATGTACTCCGATGCGCTGAACCGTTTGAAAGGTATGTACCGGGTTATCAAGCGGAACCGGGTTATCATCCTCAACGCCAACAACTCCAAACACATGAACCGAATTATTATGGCTCACGAACTCGGTCACGATCAGTTACACCGGGAATATGCCAAAGCCAACGGTCTACAGGAATTCCAGTTGTATGACATGGCATCACAGCAGGAGTATGAAGCGAATTTATTTGCCGCCGACCTGCTTCTTCCGGACGATGAGATACTGGAATACATATACGAGGGGTACGATACTGTACAGATCGCCGCAGCTACCGGCACCGACATCAACCTTGTTGCGTTGAAAGTTGATGTTCTGAACCGGAATGGTTATCAGTTCAGAGGGCAGGACCATAACTCGAAATTCTTGAAATAACACCTCTCAAGGGTGTTGGAAACGAGTAGTTTTCAACACCCTTGATTACATATAATTCTTTTTGATCTGAGCCATATCACTTCGGATATCACATTGAGCCCTATGAAATCATCACAAACGGAGAATCATTAAAATTTTCAAAAATTTTCGAGTCTTTTTAATATTCCGGATGATAGTTGTCAGTTGTTATGACCTTTGTGCTTTCCATCGTTTATATTCCTCTTTCATACATATACCGCACGGACGATACCCCGCTGCGATAGCGGTATCCTCATCCTTGAAAAACACACGATACTGAACATACTGCCCTTTTGCTATATAACGAAGTGCAGAAGGGCAATCGAGCCTACCATAAATTTTTAACTTACGATGACCACCTAATGCTTCTGGAACATCAGATTCGTATGTTTTTCCATCCGGCCCCATCAAGTGATATATTTTATTTTTGCTCACAATAAATCCCTCAATTGCTATTATCAGTGCACCTATTTGCTGCCATACAGTAACTGAATTCTCCCCGAGAAACCCATACATGTCAAACTCATTTCCCAAGTATTGTGACAATTACTCCTTCATAATGAATGACAAGGCATCGGCTATCTCGATAATATCAGTTTCGGTATTGTCTTTTGACAACGAGATTCGTATTGTTCCTTCTGCATACTCATCGGGTACATGAATAGCTTGTATCACATGCGAGACTTGAGAATTAACACTATCACATGCAGAACCGGTAGAAATACATATCCCCTTCAAGTCCAATCTGTGTAGTATTGCTTCTCCGTCTTTTCCTTTGAACGAAAGACTGATATTACCCGGGATATGATTTGCCGATCCATTATGCAAGTAATTCAACCCTTGAAGCCTGTTGAGCAAACAGTTCTCCAAATGTCTCAAATGGTTTTGGCTTTCTTCCATAACAGAACAATTTGCATGTAATGCGACAGACATACCAACAATAGCTGCGACATTTTCTGTACCAGCACGCATTCCATACTCTTGGGCACCTCCATCATTATGTGCCACAAGCTTCGTTCCCTTTCGGACATAAAGAAAGCCTACCCCTTTGGGTCCATTAAATTTATGCGCAGATGCAGATAACATATCAATTCCCATTGTCTGAACATCAATAGGAATGTGACCAACAGCCTGTACCGCATCAGTATGAAAAACCGCTCCATGCGCATGCGCTATTTTTGATAATTCAGCTATTGGTTCAATGGTCCCAATTTCATTATTTGAGAACATTATTGAGACAAGCCGTGTATTGTCGGTAATAATCTCACCCAACGATTTTGGCGAAATAATACCCTCTGAATCCGGCTCAAGATATGCTACCGGATACCCCAGTCTCTCAATCGAGGCGCATGCATGCAAAACTGCATGGTGCTCAATTGATGATGTGATAGTTGTATGTTTATCAGAATCAGAAAAAGCAGAACCTTTTATTGCCCAGTTATCGCTCTCGGTTCCACCCGAGGTAAAATAAATTTCCTCTGGAAATGCATTTATGCATTGCGCAATTATTGTGCGTGCTTCCAACAAAGCTTTTTTAGGTTTACGAGCAAATGCATACGGTTGCGATGCGTTGCCGTACTCCCCGGTCAGCCACGGAATCATTGCTTCAAAAGCCGCATTATCCAATTTTGTTGTAGCCGCATTATCGGCATAAATGAACTGTTTCATAAGCACTCCTCACTTGAACAGAGTACAGCCTTCTTCCTTAAACTCTTCAATTTTGTCCAGCAAGTCTTCTTCAGTGGCCCCCAGAACTTCCGCCATACAGGATAAGCAATAAAAATTCTTAACATCTTTACTGAAAAGCTTTTTGTTCAGAGCAATAACATCCTTTTCAATATCACTTTTCCCACACACTTCACAGATTATCTTCATTTCTAACATCCTTTACCGAATACTGCGGAACATTTTTTCCTCTAAATTCGACGTCTAAGATTCCAAGCTGTGTCTTAATTATTCCTCTCATTTTGCAGGCTGGTCTTAGACAATAGTAATTGAAATCATGCATAGAAATATCCTTCGGACTACGAACATTGGGGAAAAGAAGCTTTAAGTATGCCGTACATATTCTTTTCACCGCTTCGGTATCTCGTGTATCGGGGTGCTCGGGTAATTCGACTAAAGCGTCAACAACTGCTCTATAACTTACATCATCCCTGAGCAGATGCAAAATTGAACTGAAATACTCTGAATTCAACGCCCAACCACAGATTTTCAAGTCATCATTCATCCTTGGGATGTCCCAACCTTTTATAAACCCGTGAATACGATCCAACAAAGCGCTTTCCTGGAACAGTTTAGGTAACTCGGCGAACATATTTGTGTATTCATCCATGTTATCCTGATGAATATTACCCAAGAACACTACACCCGCATCTGATTTTCCGTCATACCCGCCAATGTTAAATGTTCCGTATTCCATATAGCCTTGCATGATGGATCTCATTTCATTTACATCGCCGAATTGCACAAGTTTTACTTCATCAATTACCACAAAGTCGTTGCCTACAATGAAGCCGGGGATGCGCCTTGACGTATCATAAAACATTTTGGCTCTGGTAACTTTTCCACCATCGGTTAATAGGCCAAATTTACTAACATGACCGAATACATAAGATTTACCTGTTCCTTTGGGAGCAAGCTCAATAATGTTCAAACGTTTTTCGGCAAAGGGAAGCAACCTTGAAATCATTGCAAGCTTTTGCTCTTTGTTCTTGTACCCGTCTGCGTTGTAGTCAATAGCGCCAAGTAGGATATCTATCCACTCTTCAATGTCAAACTCATTTCGGACATCCTTGTAATAATCGAGATCGATAGTATACGGGCAAAAATTCTTGAACGCTGTTAATTTTATCTTTCCCTTTTTGCCCTTTTTGACCTTGTCTTCTTCAAATTGAGACTCGTATTCGTTTGGAGCGCGATATCCAAGTTCTACCATTCCCCAAGTTTCATGTTCAGCGATTAGTTCGTTCTTAACTTTTTCCCATACTGACTCTTCTATGATGGTATCTTTATTTGTCAATCCAAAATCAGGTAGTGCAAATGAAATTTCGCTTGTCTGAATATTAATGTCAACTGTTATCTTGGCAAGAATTTCCACTCGCTCACGTTCAAAAATAATTTTATCTTTAATCGCGGTCCAGTCTTCTTTCCGCGGAATATATGTTTTGACAAATTCCGAAATTCTTTCCGCGTCAAAATCTCCGTCTTCGTTTTGGAACTCTGCAAGAAGCCAATCGCGCATGAATGAAGGAAGGCTTAAAGTGGAAAAGAAGTTACTCTTTTTCAGATCTTTATATACAACCATCCCGCTAAAACAATCTCTGAGTTTTTCCGTCATTTCTTTTCAAAGCCTCCCATTTTCGTTCCGCCAAAGCCCATCGAACTGTTTTTTTGCATGCCTTCTCGCTCAAGTCTAAATTGAATATTTTCTTTTACGAGGTTGTTTGAAACATAGATGCATGCCGTACAATCGCAAGCTTTATCCGGCTTCGGAAGTTCAAAGCTGAACGTTTTCTTGTCCGCCTCAGGTTTTCCTATATAAGGCGTTCCATTGACTGTGATCATCATGTTTGACAACTCATTCTTTGACCATATCACAAGAATCGGATTCGTCTTATAACTGAAAAATACTTTTTTGTTGGGGTTCATTACCTTGAATTCCCACTCGGATGTATTCCGCTTAATCTTAATGATAGGGACTACCATTTCTTCAATTGTTGCGCCTCCATGTGTTTCGACTGCCGCAGGTCGTGAGCCGTTGAACAAATCGTAACCTGCCATAATGCAGAAATCTCCCTCGTGAATTGCAAGCGGTAGATCCTTGGTAAGCGCATTTTCCTTACACACTCTTCCTCCATGATTCCCAGTCCGATCCGATTCGACAGGAATTGTGTGTTCCTTTATCACGGCCAATCTGCTCGCGCCGTGATCGGAGATGATATAGGCTTGCTTGTATTTGTTCGTCGCCAATTTGGAGGCTACATTCGATAGGACTTGATCAATTACTTCTAATTCGTCGATTAAATGTATCGGATAGTGTGTCTTTTCAAAGCTATAGTCTCCAAGAGCATGATGCTTGTCCTCATCTAACCGTTTAATATTCTCAACAACATCCGCGCCAGCAGACTTAAATGCTGCAACAAACTCCTTGTTATACTCGGTAATAGATGGCAAATTACACTTTGCAACTTTTGGCTCAGCAAACAATCCCTTGGCAGCACATCTCTTGAGAATGAAATTAAGGAACTCAACACCTAACGCGTCAACAAAGAAAAGAATCGAGTCTTCTTTTGACAATGAACTTACAATTTCTGCACGTGACGGGAGCTCAACCACGTTTTGATCAATAGCTTCTTTTTCAACAAGCGATTCAAACTCCGGGTAAATGATATTACGCAACTTTTGGCGTACATATTTTGAAAAATAATTGTCCAAAAGGGGGTTGTTATAGAAAAACGGAGTAATGTAATCGAGAAGATCTGGGTAAATGTGTTTTAGTATCTCATCCAGTTCTTCGTCGGTATACTCGGACTGAAAAGTCCCGATAAGCTTAATTGCCTTTTCTTTCTCTTGCTTTGTCAAGTTGGTGATGTAATAGATAGCATCCCGACCTTTTTGATCAACGAACTCACAAAAATCGCTTACCTCTTCATCAGGAACATTCACTCTGAAGCGTAGAGATTTCCACTGCTTATAAACATCCCAAAATCCTTCATCATGGCAGGAATAATCCAAGATTGCCCTTATCAAAGAACGATGAACGTCTTTATGCGATCTGGACGAGGTTGCAATCTTTTTGATGATTTTGTTTTTGGAGTCCGGGAACACTTTCATGGCAATGTAGAGTAGCCACTGCTGCTTATCATCATACTGATTCCATTCTTGCAGAGCATACTCATAGCTATTGTCATTACCAAAATGGTCAATCACAATAGACTTAAATGATTTCTTTCCATTGCTGAGTTTCAACAGGTATTCCCAATAGTTGGCTTCAGAGTCTTTATACGAAAACGTAGAAAGTTCCATAAACTTGCCCTGGAGGATCTGCAGAGGATTATCAATCATAGATATAGCAAATAATCCCTTCTGGAACACCTTTGGGCTCTGAGATGTCTTAATATAAATCTCAGGCTCATCGCTCGCCTCCACCAGCTCAGCTATGTGTTCAACTCCATTTTCGGTCGTAATTGTTTCAAGGACATATTCCGGTTTCACAAAAACAACTTTTGGGCGTCTCAGCTCCTCAACAGAATCGACCGTAACAATTCTTTGAGCAACTCTTAGATCCTTCTGGATAAGCGTTTTTAGCACTTCCTCGCAGTGGTAACATACAATAACTGCTTTTGAAGCAATGCTCATTTCGCTGAGAGTATGCAGCGTCTTTTCCAGTTCGTTATTTCCGATCAAGCGCAAATATGTTGTTAACTCAAAGACGAAAATGTTGCTTTGAGACTTCTTGATTTTATCAATCAGAGCCAACACATTTGGGACGCCGTCCTTCTTCGCAAAATCGGAGACATGAGCAATCGTATTGCCACTTACATTGCAAAAATCATAGACTTCCGCTTTCTGCTCCGCATTCTCAATATTTACAAAGAACGGGCTCGTTGCTTCTTGGTCATGCAGATATTCTTTTATTCGTTCAATACAATTGCTCATGTTCGTCACCTTTTATTTGGATTTCTTATCGTCTTTGATGATTCCAATGCCAACAGACATATCGGACTGAATAAGCTTCAAGAGATACTTTTTCAGTTCATCTATGTCCGTCATGTTGGAAACAATATTTGCTGCAATGGTGCTTCCTTCGGTGTCGTATTTTGCAGCGGCATATTCACGAATCAACTTGTCGATTGAGGGGTTAAGATACCAGTCATACGGTTCTGCGGTGGAACGTTCTTTCAAATATGCTCTGATATCATCAACACTAAGCAAAACGGCATAGTCTTTAAGTATTTTAGTGATGAATGCCGCGTCTCTCTTTTCCTTGCTATCCAAAGCGGAATAGAAAGTCGCATTTTCCAGGTAAGTCATTGCCTTCTCTGTCTCGTCCTCTTCAGGATGGAGCCTTGACAATGTCTGGAAAGTTTGCTTTGCGACAACATATTCATCATCGGGTACCATGCAAATAATCGGGGTAAGATTTGACATAGACCACTCGTTGGGGGAATCCGTTCCGGTTTTTTCTTTCCACAATTTTTTCAGCTTGATTTTTCCGAGCGTTCCCTTAAATTCTTTTGATGCCTTTTCGACCATCTGAAGATATGGAGCTTTATCTTTGGTGAAAGTATCTCCGGTCGGAATTGTTACAAAGAAGCTGTTCTTTTCTTCGGCATCAAATTCACCAACGTAGAAAGAACATACTTGATTGAAGAGATCCTGCTGATTCTTGTAGAAATTCTCAAAGAGATCGCCTTTTTCCTGAAGAACTGTCAAGAAAGAAGCTTCTTGAGACGGAAGCAGTGAGCCCATTCTCTTGAGTTCATACAATGCTTTGACTAAAGGTTCAACGTCTCCGAGGTAGTTCTTCGATGCATCGTAAGATACTCGAATGTTTCCGCAACGAGATTTCCACGCATCCAAAGCTTCTCTTAGCGTCTTTGCTTTTCCGTTAATCTTATTGCTTTCGTCAACTATAGAGTATTCTACAATAACCTCTGCAATCTTCTTGTCTGCGGTTTCTTTAGTCCACACCCAGTTTGCAGAGTCTGCGTCAAATTTTTTCTTGACTTCGTTGATATACTGGCCTTCATCTTCGATTCGGTTCGCTAAAGTAATAAGTTCACCGCCATTGTACTCATGCAGATAATTATCCATGCCTTTACGGCAGTTCTCTTTTGCAAACAAGTAGGGCAGATCCTTAATCAGGTCAGGATTATCCTTGAAAAGGTTGCCTATAGCTTTTGCGATGTCGGCTTCTGACTGACCAACTGTCGCATTATTTGCCATTCCGCTGAACAATTGGATTGCTTCCAGAACTGCATCGCTGGAGGATGAAAGCGTTGCTTCCTCGATATAATACTCCAAACACCAAATGGGGAACGTAAGCTCCTTCATTCTATTTCTGATGAAATTCCGCGTGTTGGGAATATTATTGCACTGTTCCATACCAATACCGAAGGAAGCGCAAGTCAATTCATAGAACTTGCGAATTTCCTCAGTCATTGTAACAATGTATTTTTCACGGTATTTTGTGTCTTTTCCTGCAGCGTACTGAACGACCCATTCAATCATTGCTTGAAGGTTATTCAGATTCATGTCCCCGCCGGTCGTAACATCCTCGTATCCGTATTTATCGCCAATATAATCTTTCAATACGAAGCCAAGAATGAAAGCCGTTATACTACAAGGGAGGAACCCATAGGGAGGTTCAGTCAGTTTAGTGTAAATGGTAGAAATGGCAACGCGCCCACCACCTTTTTCAAACTCCTCGGCAATTAACTCCTCAACCGTCGCTTTAACCTTTGAAATGTGGAGATGCGGTTTCTCTTCCCAATACCGGTATCCTTCAGGCATGCCCCACGCGCCCTCTAAAGCTTTTTCAAGCTTTTTGGCAGCTTGAGGAGCAGAAAACGGCCCTTCAGTTTTCCCGTTTACAGCAGACTTTACACCCTGCTTTAACGGTCCCATAACATACATACCGTCAATCAGATTATAATTGACTTCAGGGGCCAACGGATAGATGTCACGAACGATATTATAAAGGCCTTCATACAAGTCATCGAGATTAGGACGTCTGTCGTGCACAACAGAGCCGTCGTTCTTTTTCTTGCAAATATAAAATGCGCCTTCTTGGATTGCCTTTTTCCATTCGCCGATAACGTCAGAGGCTTTCCCTGCGTAAATTCTACTCTGATCCTTATCATTCTTTTCAAATGATTCACTCTGTACACGGAAATCGATGAAAGTGTTCCAGCGGTCGATACCAAAGGGTGTAGCGCTAACATCAACGATAGTGAGCTCAAGTTCATCGTTCTTTGCGTCACTAAGTATTTTATCGATTTCGTCATATAACTGTCGGCTTTCGCCGTCAGTTTTCGAGTATGTGCAAATACAGTTAAAGGTTCCTTTTGCCGGGGTTTGCTTACGCATTTTTATGTTAACACTGCCCAGTGTATCAACTGTCGCATAAGCGAAATTATAACGAAGCTTTAATGCACCGGGGAAGGACAGCGTGTCCGCAAATTTTTCATCTTCTATCAATTTGGAAGTGGGCCATTTTGCTTCGACCTCGTCCTTTTTAACTGTCGGATTTACAGTCAATTGAACAATGTAGACGGTCTTTCCCTGCATTGTTTTTGCGTACAGTATATCCATCTTGCGAAGGTTTTCGGCAATGCTTGCAGCGCCTTTTCCGATAGGCGTACCTTGAAACGCAAGATTTAGATTTTTTTCGGTTGCGTAGAAACACTCTACTGCATCACCGTTCATATAAGAAATCGCTTGCATCAGCAGAACAGTTTTAAGAACTTTTGTCTGCTCATCATTCAGCTTATTGTTTTTTACGCTGTTAATTGCGCTGAGAATATTGCGGATCTCACTTCTAAGATATCTGCCGTTGTCCTGATAGAAATATTCCCATAGGAAATCCACAGTAATGAGCGGATTCTCAGTATAGGGGCCATAATTGTCAATAAACCATTGAAAGTCCTTCAGTTTTACACCAGAGTCGTTCTTGATATATTCGAACATGCTCCGGGTGTTCTCCTGGAATGATGTTGCAATATACTTGAGGATTAACGCTGCATAAGGATGCAAAGGAAGGATATTCTTCATATCCTCGTCAGTAATATCGGAGCTTGTTAACTGGTTCAGTTTTTCCATGACCAGCTTGCGGCTATCATCAGTATCAGCAAATTGCTCCTCGCATATTTCCTTCCATTCAGCTGCAACAGCTTCATCTGTATTCTTTTCAAGGGCATGGCCGATCAGCTTAAAAGCAATATTGTCTGGCAAATCTATGACAGATGTTGGTTTTACGAAACGGTCAATGATCTTCTTGTCGCTTCCTGCACTCCCGCGCTTATCTTCTGCCATAACCACTTCACTTACACCGGTGTGAGTAACAATCAGGAAGCAGAAGTTGTTTGTTGCAGATACTTCAAGAATCTCCTGAAAACCAGTAAGGTCTTGGATGGGCGTCTTGAAGAATTTCGTAAACTCATCCCAAATAAAGAACAGTTCCTGAAGGTTGTTCTTGCTAATTACTTCTTTCAGCCACTTGGTAAATATCTGAGCGTTAAGCTTCATCATATCAAGTTGGTTTTCTTTTCCTATTTGGGTAATCTTGCGCACAAGCATAATCAAAGATTCACCGGAATAGTTATTCAACCCATAAATGATATCGTCTACTGACTGTCCGGAGAAATAGCCTTCTTCTTCGATTATCGTGGCAAAATAGTTTTTGTTTCGAGGAACAGAAAGCCACTGTAATGTAGCATCCTTAAGAGACGATTCACCAAGGAACTCACAGCCATTTGCTTGCAGTTCTTCAATAATCTTTTGCTGCATGACAAAGCAGAGATCTGCGTCCGTATCAATGGACGAGGTCCCGTAGCAATGCACAACAATGATCTTCTTTATGTTTCCCGCATCGTCCTTGCGTTCCTTAATGGCACAAAAACGCTTCTTCAGAGTCTTGTCGAGATTATACCTGTCGAAGTATTGTTCCGTTTCCTCGCGGCTTGCTTTGAGCAGTGAGCTCAGCGCCAAAGCAGCGTAAGATTTACCGGTACCATAACCGCCTTCAACCCAAATATCCAACGGTTTCTTCCGCTCAATGACATCAGTGGCTGTTTCTATCAAATTTACAAAGGTGGGGTGAGGATAGAAATCTCTCCAATCGACATCACCTTTGCGAATAAGTTCATCAGTCACGCACGGATGGTATTGTTTTTTAATATCAAAGTATTTTCTATAAGTGCTGGTAGCCATTTCAATACCTCCCATTAAAACAATGCCAATACATCAGCAGATGTTTTTTCATCTTTAAGATAAATATTATCGAGATCGATTGCAAAAGAAACTGAAATAAGCTCCGGGTAGTTTGACGCAAGGCCGTTAAGGATACGAGTCATAGTATCTCTATCCAACCCGAAAATTTGTGTTGGGCTAACTCCGTCGCTATCCACGTCATGGTTCAGCAAACGGCTTAACGTAAAGCTATAATACCCACCGCACTTTTCAGCAAACAGATACAATGAGTACAGGATTACTTTGGGATCCGGCTCTAACCATGATGTTCTATATACCGCTGTCAGCTTTTCACCATCACGGATACCTTTTCCAAATCCCAGTGATGAAAACGGGAGCAAAGTAAATCTATTAAAGCAACTCCATATGTCTTTTGCCCAAGTTTCTTTTGCTCCGGAATCTTGAAGCAGAGATAACGTGTAATCTTTTGAATACTCTGATTCAAAATCCAGATTTCGGACGAACCACATTAACTGCGGAGAATAGACTGCATTTGACAACATAATTCCCCATGCAGAGATGTCGTTCAAACCTAACTGCTTAATTTTTCTCGCGACATCAGAGAATTTATTGTTCACGAGCATATTGCTATCTCTAAGGAATCTCTTAAAGAAACTATGCATCTGAGATCCAAGAGAGTGCTTTTCATCAAAATCATCCTCATATTTTATGAATTGCTCAAACCACTCCATTTTTGGAGCAAAGTGCGAATAGCAATTTAAGCTCATGTCTTTCATTGTCCCTTCTCCTTTTGGCATTTCTATCGAATTATAAACTAAACAGCCTTTCAATGCTTTATGACATTCTGAACAGTGCTTACATTCGTCGCTTATCTGAACAACACCATCATTCATTGAAATACATCCATTATGACAATCTGCTTCGCATTCATGGCATCCTATGCATTCGGCGGCTTTTCTAAAAACGTTCTTAAATAGTTTTATGAATAGCGGCGCTTCCTTCGAGATAGAATTTGGAATGCGCACTTTTAAGCAGTCATTTGCTTCATCAACGGTAAACGAATAGTTGTTTCCTCTGTGAAGAACTGTATAGGTGTTTCCATCAGCGGATAAGATGCCGATTGTTTTAATCCAAGTTTTCCAATTTGTTCTTGGATGTTCAACCTCGATGCAAAGCACTCCTTTTTCTATTGAATCTGAGTAGCTTGGCTTCAGATTAAGATCCCTGCCATTTTTTCGTGCCTTCCAGCCTCCGTTTTCAATAAACTCGGTAAGCTTTTCCTCCGATTGAAAGCAGTGACAATAGTGCTGCCTGATTTTTTCCGCTAAGGCGTCAAATTCTTCTTGATAACACACCCTCGCCATATATTCATTTCTTTCAGCAGCGCCTGGGCATACCAAGCATCCCGCTCGGCGATTACCTTTTTTGTACGCCTCATTGATTACTAAATTCTGAGTGAAAATATAATTAAACAATTCAGCAGAGTTCCATTCGAGAATTGGGTTGCAACTCCATTGGCCACGATGTTTTTCACCCAAACTAATGTAATCATATTCACTTCTCGCCATGCTTTCACTACCGCGCACTCCAACGAAAGCCATACCTGTAAAATCGTTTTTGCCGGTGATTTTGCGTAATAGGAGTATTTGCGGTGATGTTTTGTGGACACTACAACACCATCTTATTACTGTGGCAGGCGGTCCGAATTTGTTCCATGTGTAATCAGTGCATAGCTCCGACTTAGCTCGAAGGAACTCAATGTTTTCATCTGAGCACCACTCTTCAACTTTATCAACGGTGTTATATGTATCCGGGAACTCCATTCCGGTGTCTCCAAACAACACCTTAAAATCGTTGTGCGGCAATGCTCTCGATACGAGATCCAAAGTTACTACACTATCCTTACCACCACTAAATGCCACATAGAACACATCAACTTTTTTTCTGTATTCCATAAAGTAGTTGTAGATTTTCTTGATGGTTTCCTGGGCTAAGCTCTCCATGATTTCACGGTTTTTTTCAACCATCGCTGGAATATCTACAAATCGAAGAGACTCTCCTTCAGGTTCAGGATCCTCAACCATAATGAGCTCCGGTTTCTGATATACCGATCCACCTTTTGTTCTTGCTACCAATCTGCCTCTGTAAATATAATTGTTTGCCTCTGCCCACATATAAGGGAAGAAGTCACACTTTTCGTATTTCCAGAACTGGTCAAAGCCCAGAATATCAAGTTCTTGATAATATACCGGCCTTGGTTCTTTGCTTAGTGCAAGTGGTGCATTGTTCAGTATGTATCCGCCTGTTTCCGGATCCCATTCGTATGTATACATAATTCTCGTTCCTTTAATCCTTGTTGCGCCGCAATATAGCTATTTTTAGTAAGTCGGCGTGCTTCTTGTATCTTCTTTCAGAAATAAAACCCTTATCACAAAGGAAGTCCATTGCATCGTTCGGAGATATTATCTTCGTTTTTTCAAGAGCATCTATTACGACTGATTCAAAATCAGGGTATCCACTCTGCTTTCTCACGATTACTCCGCTGGCATTGCTTTTTGAAAACCCGAGAGACAATAGTTTGAACTGATTGCTAAACCTGAAAACAAATTGTTGAAGGAGGAAGATGTTCCATGTAGTTCCACAAGAAGGAAATCTTGAATAATCAGATATCTCACTCAGCGGAACATAATCAGAGCAATAGAAGTCAATGGCAGCGTCTATTCCTTCAACATCGAAATCCAAATCGCTCGGCTGAACGAAGTCAGTCGAGTTTATTCTAACCGCGTTTGCATGAATGGGTTCCCAATATGGCACGGTTCCAGTGTATTCAGAAAGACGTTGAACATCATCTACTGTAAAACGGCTGTGAGTTTTAGCAAAATCCGCAAACACATCGTCAACCGTAAGTTTGATTGATTTATCTGTGACGATTCCTGTTCCCACGTTATAATTCGAACGTAAATAATACGTTAAAATTCTCCTAATCCCCAAAGTGGAGAATTTAGCTGTCAAACGTTCCATAAACTCAGGAAAACTTGAGTTTAAGTTTTCCATTATCTCATTACAGGTGATGTACTTACTACTATCAAGAAGAGTAGAAGCTATTGAGCGGATTACTCCACGCTCATCATCATTGATATGAGCTGTTTTAACATGGAAATACTCAGTTTTGCTATTTCCAAGGATCTCCGGATTGTTATAGTGCAGCACATTATATATGTCGCGCTGATCCAAATGAGACAAATCATGATAAATATCATCATAGGATCGTGGGCCATCCATCTGAATCAAATAATCAATTACCTCGGTTGTAACATCCGGTTTTGCATCCATTTTTACGGAACAATATCTATCGAAATAATATATAGGAGTCCCTCGTAACACCTTTTGAAGAAGAGCAACCAACATCTCTGCCGAATAAATGAACGAATTGCATTCTGATTCAAATATCGAAAAGAGAACATTGTAAAATAAGATTTCATTCTTCTCAAAATGACCAGTCAAATAATCCGAGATTCTTTTCATTACTGATTGATCGATTAACGATTTGGGTAAGAAAAACCGGTCATCAAATCTAAAGCAACACGACTGGACCTCATTCACCATATCATCTGTTGCAATCTCTTCGCCGAATTTTTCTTCAAACAAGGTTACAAATCGATTTCTGTCCATTATAGAGTTGGGACGAAATCCTCTTTTGAAGTTTTCGGCAATTATAGTTTCGACCTTAGAGAAAGCGGTAAAAGAGTCAGTGAAATTGAAGATAAATTTTTTTCCGTCTTCGTGCTTGTTTTGTCCAAGAATATATCCGTCGCCCAATCTCTCCGACCAACTTGCTTTCTCTAAAATATAAGTTACTGCTTTTGTGTCGGCGGAAAGCTGATGACAAATCTGCTCCACCGTTAAATACACATGCTTGTCATTTTGTTGGAGAATTCTATATACTCCAGAAAAAACATCAGAGAAGGTCTCCATCAATTCCTTATCTTCTTCTGATATTACGCACGGCTCTTTTTCAACCGACGCTGATGTTTGGGCTTTAGCAGGTACAGAGGCCCAGTTTTTCAAAAATGAAGCATAGGTCTTTGAATAGGAAATCAAAAACTTATAAAGGTCTCTTTTCAATATTCTGAAAAACTTGTATCCCTGAATGTCATTCACGGCTTTGTTAAATACTTTCAAGTCATGAATTTCATATAGTGGAAAAATAACGATCTTATTTTCTATGGCATAATCAGAAACCGCGGCGAACCCACTAACGATGTGATTGGCAAGACTCTCTTTTTTCCCAGTTTCAAGAAGCCATTCTCTAAACGCTTCTTTTAAGCTTCGACTCTCTGCAGAAGAAGCTTTCTCTGTTTTGTTCATAGCATGAGCATCGGATAGTATTCTATTGTATTTTTCATTATCATTCTTATACAAAGAAACCACCTCATCAAATACTCTACTGCCAGTTTTGTGCGTATCGTTTTCTCTACCGAGAGCAGAAAATTCCATGCTTTGATACTGGAAAGATATCCCATTGATATTCCGATATGTTTCATCTATCGAAAGGCCTTTGGCTATTGCAATTTGCCGCAGTTCCACCGACACTCTTTCTATAGCATCTTTTTTTGCTTCTTTTCCATCTTCAACGTTCAGAACAGCCTCAAGCAAAATAGCGGCTTCATATATGTCCCACTTAGGTTGTTTGCTTGCGTTCGACATATCAATCCTCAATTACCTCAACAAATTCATCTATCATCTTTCAATGAAACACCTTGCAGAGATTCATTATTACTTCCATATCTACAGGTTCGTCTTTGCTAAATCTTGTCATGGCATGCGAACTTATTTCAGCTTCTTTCGCAAGCTCACATTTTTCATTTTGTTATCTTTCATCAGTCGCCAAAGCCTTTCGTAACAAACCTCAGTTAAGCTTTATACGCCGATTTGAACTTCTCTGATAATTCAATATCCTGCCACACAAACTCATTCATATACCTCATCGAGGCGTTTCTGATCATACTATGCAATTTTTCAAGATGTGATCTTTTTCCATGATGGTAGCTCCTTTTTTAGCAAGGATAGCGAAATAATATTTGACGTTATTATATCACAATTATTCGGCTTTGTCAAACCACACTGGCTATTTTTTTCTGCAAATGCGACAACTTTTTGTACTTAATCAATAATATTAGAAATGAAAATATTATTCGTGTGCGTATTACTTGATGCTGTCGATTATTGTTGACCATAAGTCATCTTTGTCACTTTCACATAAGTCTTGCAAATGTTTCAATTGCTTTGAGCCAAATTTATATATCTCAGACAGTTCCTGGATTGTTAATGATCCCCTCTGAATATAAAAGTGAACTTCATCAATGGCTTTGGGGACTACATGCTCATATCCTTCATCATCAAATTCTTTTACGTAAATCACAGTAGTTTCTGTCTTGGCATAAGCATTGATTTGATTTGCTGTACTATACACAGCTTTCAATCTTTCAACCGTCTTCTCATTTAGGGTTATCAAATCCTCCGGCTCATCGATGTCGACCTTACACATAACCGCCCATACAGCAATAACCTCTTTCCAATCGGCTCCCTGTCCTTCCAAATAACAATAATCATAAGGAACTGATGCCTTTAGCGACTCGATCCACTCTTCTTGCTCCCGTTCGCATTCGCGCATTACAGACTGAATCGACACACCATTCTCCTTCGGGATAAAGATTGCATACACGGAACCAATAATCAAACCAACCGCACAGATTATAGCGATGATCAATACTGCAGCCCATCCTCCAGCAGCTATTATCGCTACTAATTCCTTTATTGCCGCAATAGCAGCCTTCACTGCTGCAACTGTTGCTTTTACGGCTGCCTTTACAGTCTTAACGGTAATTTCCGCAGTTTTCTTCAGTGTTTCAGCAGTCTTCTTCGATGCTTTTATGGTTGCCTCCGCACCCTTCTTGGCAGCTTTGGCAGTACGTTCCGTTGTCTTGATTCCGTTCTTTCTCGCTTTGTAAGCTGTACGCCCAACTTCATTTTGCACCCGCTTTGCTGCTAATGTTTTTCTCTTGCGAAAAGATTTGCGGGTTTCCCTGACACCCCAATTACCCGCTTTTTCGGCACCATGAATCAGACCTTCGGCGATATTTTTCTCATGGAACTGGAGATTCTCACTTGCGTACTCGCTTCCGGAGGAATAACCTCCGTCCTGCGTTTCATCCGCTTCCCTGTTCAACTCTCCTAAGCCACTCTTGCTCTTTTGAGCCAGATTCTTTGCCCGGTCAAATACCTTTATATCCTTCAAAGCCTCTTTGGTTTTGATTCTCATGTTTTCCCCTTTTCCGTATATAAAAATCGTATATAAAAATAGTGAGGGACGGCTGCATACCGTCCCTCTTGTGTCATACATCACTCGTTTATCTTTCAAAATCCGTCTTTCGACTACCCATATCTCTCACGGGTACAGGATTGACACAGTACCGGTTGACCTCGGCCATATCAAACTCATACTCCGGGTATCGGCAGTACCCGCTGACCCCAACCCGCCCGGTTGGCTTTCCAAGCTTGTAGTTACGAATCAGATCCTCTGCCTCCGGCATATTGTTCGTGTCAATAAATGCCCTGTTCTTACCCGTCAGAAAACCCGGAAGATTTACAGTAAGATCTGCATACGGTTCATACTCCCCGTCCTCCACACAGTACAGCTGCAGCGCGATTCCGTGTCCTATAGCATATTCGTTGATCTCAACGCAGAGGTCAAACGTCTGCCCCCACGCTTCAAGTTTCATATATTCCATTTCAACACTCCCCGAATTTCGTTGTGCAGAGCTTATAGAGCTGCGTCTCCTTCGGCAGATTATTCACGAAAGGCACCAACGAACCTCCGATTTTTACGAGACCGTGACCCGCCTCCACGTTGGTGATATAGCTCATCTGAAGTTCCGAAATCCCCATAAGCTGGGCAAGTTCTTCGCGGTCGGTGGAAGCCTGATTCAGCATTACCACCAGTTCCGAATTGGCCAGCATTGCTCTTGCCGTATGAGACTGGAGCAAATCCTCCACATTTTGTGTAATACCAGTGATATACGCACCGTATTTCCTCATGCGCTTCCAAAGGGTAAACAGGAAGTTAGCCGAATACTCATGCTGAAACAGAAGATATATCTCATCCACGAAAATATAGGTGTTTCTTCCCTTCTTCTTATTTGCAGTGATACGGTTCAGGATGCTATCAAGGACCACAAGCATACCGATGGGCATAAGCTGCTTACCGAGTTCATGGATATCATAACAGATGAGCCGGTTCGCTGTATCCACATTCGTTTTCTTCGAGAAGGTGTCCAGAGAACCATCCGTGAACAACTCAATGGAAAGAGCTACATCCTGTGCTTCGGGTTCCGACTGTGCCATGAGCATCTCTCTGAAATCCTTCAGAGTCGGTGCGTCACCTTTACAGCTGGCGAGAAGATAATTCCGGTATACCAGTGAGGTACATCTGTCGATGACCGACTTCTGCTTCGGGTCAAGACTACCAATCAACTGCTCACAGAGAGAGAGGACGAATTCGGATTTCAATGTCACGGGGTTTGCCCCGTCACCGTAGTCCTTGTTCATATCCAGCGCATTGATATGATTCTTGCTGACGGCAGACACCTCGATGTTCTCGCCGCCGAACGCATCTACAATTCTCTGATACTCACGCTCCGGGTCGATAACGATAATATCCGCATTTGGATCTGACAGATACAGATTCACAAGTTCCTGCTTTGCAAGAAGAGACTTACCCGAGCCAGAGACACCGGTGATAAATGAATTGCCATTCAGCAGTTCTTCCCTGTTGACCATAATCATATTCTTACTGATTGCGTTATTCCCGAGGTAAATACCCTTGGTATGGCAAACATCCTGCACCCGGAACGGAATGAATACCGCAAGCGATTCCGTAGTCAGTGTTCTGCGGATCTCCAGTTTGGAACCGCCAATCGGCAGACAGGAATTCATTCCTTCGAGTTGTTGCCAACGGAGCGTAACAAGGGTACACATGTGCTTTCGGGCACACTGCATGATACTCTCCGTGTCTGCGTCAAGCTGATCCTTGGTATCTGCGGTATGGATGATCGTAATCAGTGCCGGAATCATCTTCTGATCTCGGGCAACAAGATCATTCAGGAAGTCCTTGCTCTCCGCTCGCTGACGTTCCATGTCGTAAGGAACTGTTGCGGAGTAGTTATTGTTCTGATTCTGCTTTCTCTGCCAGTTGGAGATGTTCGTCTCTACGGCAAGAAGCTTGCTCTCACCCTGACGCACTGCCTTGTCCATCGGAATCGGGTCCGCATCAATCGACAACATCATGCTCCGGTCAATATCCGTAAGCTCCGCCACAAACGAATCCTTGATAAAATTGGCGTAGTCTTTCAGATACAGTGCTCTGCCGTATCTGCCGTCGATCATAAAATAGTCCGCACGGAACTCCATGGACTGCGGGGCAATTACATCCTTGAAACTGTGTCCACGGCTCATAATCTGATTGCTGTCATAGTGGAAATCGTCTTCTAAACCATAGTGATAGAAATCGTACAGGATATGGAGCTTGTCCTCAGCGGTTACTTCCTCGAAGCGGGATCCGAGTTTGCTGAACAGAGCTGTAAACTCACCATACACTCGGTTGAAATATGCCCTTGCCTCCTCGATATTTTTCTTTTCGATGGTGATTGTCATATACTTGTCCTGTGTCACCCCGCAGGACAAATTGGCATTGCGGGCAAGAATCTGGTTATACTCCAACCGGTATGGATCAAGGTTATCATCCCGCATACGGAGCATATTGGTCTGCTCGAATTTTGCCCGGTGAATGCGGCGATTATTGATCGTGATCTTTGTGGTAGCCCCGCTATCGAGAGAGTTCAGAATCTCCGAATAACCGAGGAACATACCTTCCTTGTCATCTTTGGATGCCACAGCATAATTGATGTCGGTGAAGCGGAAGGTCTTGGAATACTTGTTCCGCCCCACCACACAGATACCATCCTCGGAAATATCCTGAATCGGTATCGCCATATCGACCGTAGTTGGAATAACATCCGGCTCTACAGTCTTTTTCTTTGTTTGAAAGAAACTCATTCTGCCTCCTTGTGTTTCTCATAAAAAGTGTTTGTTCCTTTGAACAGTAGTCGCCTTGGCATACGAATTTCTGACCGTATCCATACTTTCAGCAGCTTCTCCGCCGGCATTCCGTGATACGTTACAAAGCCAAGTGCGGCACAGGGTGCTGCTCCCAGCATACATAACCACGACAGTGTTTCGGTTCCAACATAGGAGCGAAGCCCGAAATATACACCCACTGCGACTGCACAGGCAAGCAGTGAGAATACAAACTGCCGCGTTGACAGCCCAAAGAACATTGTCTCATTGAAATCCTTGATTTCCTTATTTATCTTAATCTCCATAAACTGCCCTCCTTTACAGTCCCATCATATTACGGACTACCTGATCGGACAACTTAACCGTTCCGACAAGCACAAGCATATTGAAAATCAGCTCACCGACATACTTCCAGACCGCCGTAACCGGAGATGTTCCTGATGCCACGGATGGTGGGGAACCTGCGAACAGAGAGTAAATGATACAAGCAATTACGATGATTGCGCCCTCCAGACATACCGCCACAAAAGACTTGAGGAACGCCTTGCCATGCTGCGCAGTTTCCTCTCCGGCAAACGATGCCATAGGTAAAGGGCTGATTGCGACGTACATATACAATTTGAAAAAACGGCCATACACGGTCAGTATCATAATAAAAGACAGGACCGTTACAATCAAACTGCCGATAAGCGTAACCGCCCACAAGGGGATCGATTCCCAGAATCCACAGTCATCTATCAACTTTATCATAGCCGACGGCAGCGTAATCTTTCTTGCCGTTGTGATACCCGATGCCGAGACCACGTTAGCGATCACACCTTGAACAATCTCAAACAGTGCCGTCATCAGTTCCAATCCCCATGTTACCGCTCCTTTGGCAAGAGCGAACCGGATAAACAGTTTCAATGCCTGTTCCGGGCGTTTGATTTCCTGAAACGAATTGTACTGTTTCATTACTCCCATGAGGAAGAACAGGACGAGTAGTGCATAACCGATTGCCTTCAGCGTTCCGTTGATATTGACCATGACCGCCCAGATTCTTCCGCCTTTGAAAGCCTGCGGCGATTCGGATAAGAGTCTCCAAATCTCGGCGAGTTTCTCATTCCAAGTGGATAACGCGTTTTCAAGATTTTCTACGATCCAGTTATTATCCACTGCTCATCACCTCCATAAAAGAATCAGCGGGCGTTTCCGCCCGCAGGACACCTCTCCACATCAACCGGCGATGAGAGTCAGAATCTCCTTCGCGAAGGTGATCACTACGCCACCGGCAAGCGTCATGATACCGTTTGCTCTCTGGCTGGGATCATGGGACTTGAGGGACAGACCGATCTGCACGATGGCAAATCCGACTGTGATCATACCCACAGCGCGAATCAGACCGAACATGAAGTCGCTCAAATTATTGACGACTGAGATGGGATCGCCTGCCGCAAAGCAGGTGACAGCCATACCGGACATCACCAGTGTCGACAGGACGATTACACTCCAAATTCTCATCGCTTTCTTTGCACCGGCGGGCATAAGGGTCATAGTGTTCTTAGTGTTTTTCATATTCTTCATTCTATTATCTCCTTTGGTTCTTTCGTTACGTTCGGCTGTCAAACTTAATTCTGTACGTTCGACTGTCGAACACTGTTATCAAAATCATCCATATACTCAGACATCCGGCCGGACTCATCCTCATCAAAGGCATACAGCCCTTCGATATATTCATCAAACGTCGGGAAGTCATCCATGGTTTTACCGGGGAAGTCGCTGATACTGACGACTTCAATACCGAGATTGCCTTCGTTGTTCAAACCATGATCGAATGGCTCAGCACCGCCATCGGTTCCCAATCCAACATTCGGATGATGCAGAATATCATACTTGGTGTCGAGGACAGGGCGCTCGCCACGGATAAATACAATTTCATATTTGTTGTCAAGCAAGCGTACCTCATCCGGTGTCATTAGTTCTCTTCCCGCCATCTGATAGTTAGTCGAGAAACTTCCTTTCATACCATCGGATCGCCCATAGCTGTTGGTATCAATGGTTTCCTTGCCAAGTAATTCGGAAATATACTTGTGTGTGGACTGTTCGTTTCCTCCCAGATATACAAGCTCGTCACAGTTACCGACAATGCTCTCCCACGACTTTTCAAACAGTGCCTTCAGCTGGGCAAGGTTCTGCAGGATAATTGATACACTTACCGCGCGCGATCTCATAACGCTGAGGATTTTTTCAAAATCATCAGGAAGCGACACGTTGGCAAATTCGTCCATGAGAAAATGCACCGGAACCGGCAAGGCCCCACCGTATTTATGGTCGGCTACCCAGAAAAGCTGCTGGAACAACTGTGTATAGAGAATGGAGACCAGAAAGTTGAAACTGGTATCATTGTCCGGAATCAGGGCAAACAAAGCGACTTTCTTCTCGCCGAGCGATTTCAAATCCAGTTCATCAGTTACGGTCAATGCAGCAAGGCTGTCCAGATTAAACTTTTCAAGTCTCGCAGCCAATGTGATCTGAATGGATTTCAGGGTCTTGGCAGAGCCGCTTCTGTACGCATGATAATACTTCAGAGCTATATGTCCGGGGGCGGCTGTTTCAAGCCCGGCGAACAGTTCATCAAGGATACTCGGATTATTCTCGTTTCCTTCATCCACATCACCGTTCCGAAGCATCTCCATAACCATTGCAAAATTCTGTTCCTCTACCGGAGCTTCATATTTCAGATACAGAATCAGAGACATCAACAGCATACTTGCCGCAGTATCCCAGAACGGATCGTTGGACTGACTGCCTTTCGGTGTCGTTGACTTGAATAGGTTCGTCACCAGTCTCTGCACGTCATTAACGCTCTCAATATAGTTGAAGGGATTATAGCAATGCGATTTATTCATGGTTATGAGATCCAGAACTCGTACATCGTACTGATTCTCACGAAGAATTCTGCCGGTATCTCTGAGGATTTCCCCTTTCGGGTCCAAGATTACAAATGAAGTATTGGCTTGAAATACATTTGGTTTTGCGTAAAAACGTGTTTTTCCGGCACCACTTCCACCGATTACAAGTGTATTCAGGTTTCTTCTGTGTGCATGTGCATCATACCCGATGCTCAGGTTTTGTGAGAGTATCTTGTTTTCATTCTCCGGCTGCTGATGGTACTTGCGATTGATTTCTCTTGCACTACCCCACTCAGCAGAACCATGTTCTTCACGTCGTCGGTAATTGGGTCGGGTATACATATATATGAGAATTCCAAACCCATACACAATCAGTACAATCAAAATGCATGGAAGCGTCCTGCTGCACCAAGTAAAGCTGAACGGGTGCTGCAATGCTTCAGCAATTCCCGGAAGCGCAGACCATAAGCCACCTTCCAGATGGGGAGCGAGCAAAACCGCTCCCCATACTGTTACCAAAGCACCGAGAATCGCAAATACAATCATCTGGTATCTGCTGTTCTCTGTATTACCTCTCATCGTGCACCCGGTCTTTCCTCTTTTTATGAGGCGCGTCAATGACCTTCAGTATCAGGTTATTGACATCATCCGTAGGCTTTTGTTCCGTGATATAGTCATTACGCTTGTCCGCAAGTACCCTCATCAAGACACGATGCTCGAAGTCATCAACCTCGATCAATCTTGTATCTCTGCTCATCAGCGTGCCTCCTGCTCATCCTTTGCCTTATCAGCACTCTTACTCTGTTCCAGCGCTTCACGCATACGCTCGGAAATCAGCTTGATGTTGTCATGGATCTCCGCAAGTGTGGGCTTAATATCCTCCATCTCCTTCCCGGAAAGCACGGGAGGAATGCTGAACAGTGTCGCCTTATCCGTGGGAATACCAAACTTTGAAGCAATGGAGTACGCAACAGATCTTGCGGTAAACTCATGATCCTCCGGGCGGTAGTTGGCGTCCTTCTTGGCCAGTTCGGCGTGAACAAGCGCCTGAGTGACAGAAGTGATGATCTCATCTGCGCTCATGCCGGCTCTTGCAAAAATCTTCTTCGCCTTAATGCTGTAAAACGCGCCATCACTTTTATCCTTGGGATAGTCCTGTACCGTCGTGATCGGTACAGGCGCATTATGCACCAGAGCAGCAATCAACTTCTTTGGTTCGTACTGTACCGAAGGCTTTACCACAGGATCGCGCAGATCCAAAACGTCGAACATAGCCTTGGCATTGTAACCGGGGCGTTCCTCATCACCCACCATATAGGTAGTGCGCTCAAGAATATAGAATGACTTCGCACCACCCTTCACGCTCTGATTGGCTTTAACCCAGTCATCAAAACATTTGATACGGGTTGCGCCGGGTCGCTGATGGAAAATGAGAAGGTTGTTGTTCAGGGAATATTTCTCGAAGTGACTCTGCACCTTCAAAAAATCCATCATCTTTTCGGGAGACGAAACAGCCTCAAGGCATGCCTCGTCAATCATGGCGTAGCACTGGTTCCGCTTCTCCTTCTTACTCGCACCGCTCGTCTGCTTCTCAGCGGTACTCTGCCCGTTGGGCTGCTTTGCATCAGTGCTCTTATTGAGGACGCTATCAAATTCACTCATACTATTTATCTCTCCTTTGCTTTGGGTGTTTTGTCGATGGTTACAGTCGGAGGCACAAGAGGATTACGGGCCTCTTCCGCACGCCGGCGTTTGATATCTTCCATCTTTTTTCGGACCGATTGTCTCTCTCTCCCGGCAATTACTTCTCCCTTTTGATTCTCAAAGTCGCTTATGGTTCTGGATGAAGACTCGGACGGATTTTCTCTCACCGGGCTGTTTCCACCTTCCACTGTTTGGGTAGTCGGAACGCTGGGAGTTGAGATTGAGTGACTTTGTGCTTCCGGTTCCGTCCGAGCCGCGGTAGGGTTTACGGGTGTCATCCGTTCAGCCTGTGCGGGATCACCCATAAGCTGATTCGCGATGATTTCATCAGCGGACTTCTCCGGATGTTCAAGTTCAGGAGCATCCTTATCATCAGTCTCCTTTGCCTGCGAATCTGCGTCCTCCATCTTCTCAGATTTTTCTTTGATAATCTCTGCCTTCAGATTAGCAGAATCCACCTGCGACAACTGGAACCGCTCCTTGATTCGGTTGATTTTGTACTCATCGTCGGCTCTGATGAGTACATCAAAGATGTCATCGGTCTTATCCTTGTGCTTGAGTATCGTATAGAGAACACCATACTCCTTTGCAACCTCCCGGAATTTCTTCAGATCCCGGTCCTTGAAAGAATAAACCTTCAATGCCTGACCGGAACGAAGCATATTGGAAAGACGCGCTGCTCCTTTGGTTTTCTTCTGCTCCCGAAGAATAGAATAAATAAGGACAGCGGCGTTCTTCGCACCGCTGCCCGTGAGTCGAATCAGGACTTCCGATCCTTCGAGCATCATTTTTACAACCTGATCGGCTGCTTCACCTGATGTGTTCATTGGCTTTTGTTTTCTCCTCTCGTTTATTTTTCTGTTCCTGCATGAATTCTTTTTCCTTGTTCGGATCAAATATGAGATTAACCACAGACTCCACTGCTCCGCTGCACTCCGCGATATGCTCACACAGTTTCATGTTTTTTCGGAGGACAGCCATCTGGTCCGACAACGCAGTGATTTGATCCTTAATCGGCTGCATGGTTTCAGTATCGTGCATACGACGAAGTTTGTTACGAAGACCCGCACGCTGAATCGCCAGTGATTTGAACTGATTACTGATGGATTCAGTGTAATCGTGCAAGTCATCGGCGGTATCAATGTGATTCTGACCGAGCAATGTTGCCTCCTGCGAATACAATCGAGCTTTGCGCGATTCTTCTTTGAGGTAGTCATACGCAAGACGGCTCACGGGTTTCGTCCTTGGGAGATTACCGAGCAGATACTGATAGTAGTAATATAGTGCCCGCAGTCCCTTGGGCTTTTCACGTTTGTCCGGTGTAAATGGATGAAAATATTTAGCTCGGTTGCTTCTGTAATTTTCAATCAGCCGGTCTTTCACATCTGCTTCTGTGTATCCCTCTCCGAGTTTGTCCATACGGAACCACTTACTGCTTCCGTCCGGTCGTATACGAAGGTACTTACCACGATACTCCATCGAGTAGCCAAGCGATTCAAAAGTTGGGACGAAATATTTCCATGAATCACGCTGGCTGACAGCAAGGTCGATGTCTCTGCGGATTTGACCGCGCACTGTGTAACGACCTTCCTGCTCTGCCTTGATTTCACCAATGTCCTTCGTTTCTTTTTTCTGTGGTTGTTCGATGACGGATAATCCATTCTCACGACACAACCGATCAGATACTTCCTGCATCCGATAATAATCCTTGGCTTCCACATGAAAGCGCTTTGTATCAAATCCGGTCGCACAGATGCAGAAGTGATTATGAATTGCATCTGTGTTGATGTGTGTTGCTACAACAACCGGAAAGTTTTTACCCCAGAGTTCCTGTGCCAACTGCACGCCGATAGAATGAGCTTGATCCGGTGTTACCTCTCCCTTGGCAAAACTTTGATAGGCATGATACGCAACCCGATCTGAATTACTGTAGGAAAGCAGTTCGCGCATCTGCTCCTTTGCTTCACTCGGTTCGCAGTTCACACCGGAAACATAACGACGCTGCTCAGTCTTGGAATCATTCATGTCATAATGAAGAACCCTGTCGAGTGCTTCGTCCTTCGGAACTTCCGTAGTTTTTTCTTCATTGCTGACATAATCGACGAGTTGTTCCAATCGAATTTTCACCGGCCAGATCTTAGTGACTGCCAAACTTCACGCTCTTCTTTCCGAGACGTTTCGCCATCTCTGCGCATAGCGACCATACAGCCTGAGCATTCTTTCTGTATTCGGGTTCATCAATGAAGCCAAGGGAATTGGCTTTCACCGCAAGCTGATTCATGTTCACGCCGAGTTTTCGCAATTCTTCCATAATGTCGGTATACTCAATTGGAGGAAAGGCAATAGGCTGGAAGCCATCTATAAGCATGCGAAGATATTGGTTTCTGTTCAAACGTGCAGCATCGCACCATTCATCCAGAGACTGCAATTCGTCATCAGATAGATAGAGCAAAACCACATTATTTCTTTTTCGCATACAACTGTTGTAGGAGGGGTATTAGGGGACACCCTAACAAGAATGCCTTTGAATATTCAAAGGCGATGCTTGCTAAGACTGAAAGACACTAATCCCCCTCCGCAAGTTCTCCTTTCTCCTATCAGTCAATTCGTGCCCGGACCACTTCACGCGCATCAAGGTAATTGCTCTTATAGTCAGCCTCGGTCAGAACAATCTCATGATTGCGAATCATATCTCTGACTTTTTCCTCGGCCTCCCACTCAGCTTTTGCTTCAACCACTACCGCAGTTTCATAAGTTTCCTCGATCTTCACGCGATACTTCTTCACGAGGTTCTTGTTTTCTGTACTGTTCATTTGAAATAAGTCCTTTCTTTTTCTGTAAAAATTCGTTGAAATCTTTTCCCGCAGGTGCGGGAACATAACTGACATCGTACTGCTTTCCAAGTACAACTTGCATCGCAGCAGCGCAACGGCGTCCTGTAAAATCGTTGTCGAAGTGCAGAATGATTCGCTGTGTCTCCGGGAATTCTGTCAGATACCTTTGCATTGCGACCGGAACTTTGCTCTCTTCCAGCTTTGCTTTCGGCAGATAGATACCCGAGAGCGACAAAAGATTTTCATTTTTATATTCGACTCCGCTCTCTTTCATCAGCGTTGCGAACGACATGAGATCAATCACACTTTCAAAAACGCGAAGCGGTTTTGATGAATCACAGCTCACAGAGCGAAAAGAAAAACGTTTGTCACTTCCGGCGGCGTCCTTTTTGAATGATGTTCCATCCGTTGCACGGACTGAGCAATGACGTGGTTTATCCTCGTTATCCAAGCCAAGGAACAAAGCGTATCCATTGCCGGAGTCCTCACAGATCATGCCCTCGGCGATAAAGTCTGTGATGACTTCATCATTGATACCACGGCCGCGCAGGTACTGTCTTACTCTTTCACACTCGCTATTACAAGGCGGCAAATACAGTCGAGGGTACACCTTTTTCTCTTCACGGTTATTTCTTTTGGGAGGCGGTACCCCTGTGACACCAAGGATGGTATTCACTGCCGTGATAAAGTTCATCTGCTTCACATGAATCAGATAGTCGAGCGCGGATTTTCCGCCAATACCATGCGACCACCAGAACCATTTCCCATGAGAAATTTTGAGCGAATCATGCTCGGTAGTACAATACTCATCACCACTACACCTCACAAGGATCGACGGATCCGTTTGACTCAAATATGAAAAGAGGTCTACCGCTCGCGCCCTTTCAACCATTTCCGGTGTTACGGCCACGCTGGTTTACCTCTCTTCTTCTCTCTGTGTTCGTGCTCGTTTCCATGCTGCTCGCTGTTTTTCATGGGCACATGTCTCCACGGCGTCAATGATTTCATCCATGTGACGGGAGTAACTGTGCTCATACTTTTCATAGCAGTCATGCAGCGGATGCTCACTCCTGAGCAACGTATCAGCATCCTTTGCAGAAACATCCGTGCTTTCGAGTGCAAGAACAATGTCCTCTTTGATCGCAAGCTCATACGCCTTTTCCATAATCTCCTTGGGTGTCAGATCAAGGAGCGATGAACGAAACTCATCAAGTTCCATCTGCATCTGCTCATAAAGTCTGACATTCATCCAAGTCTGATTGTTCGGCATTTCATTTGTCATTACCGATTCACCTCCTTTCAGTTACTCTTGCATGATACTGTAAACGTGTCGAACGGCACTGCCTTACTGTCTGTGTACACGCCAAACATGATTTCCGCGTCCCACGTTTTCAGATCATCAAACCGGAACGTGTTTTCATCGAGATCGTTATTGTTGGCAAGAACGACATCCACAGCGGATACACCGGCAGGGACAGGTGTCCATGCCAGCAGATGCTCAACGGATTCACCGTTGATAATCATCTTCTCTGAACCGATTCCGATGTCAATATCCGATGCATTGGTAACGGCGTAGTAGCTATAAAACCAACCATCCCTGATTTCAGACCTAACCATTCTGACCGTGATTCCGTGCTTGTCATACACTACTGCCCCCAACTTTGGGATGACGGCATGCGCATCGGAACAAATACATTCCAGTCTTCCGTCATACTCAGGCATCGGATTCCCACCCGCATCAGCGATACGGACATCCGAGGCAATCGTTCCGATTTCTTTGATGCCTGCAAGTTCCAGATCGCTGAAGTAAATGTCGATGCTGGTCTTCTCATGATCTCCCGGTGATACAGTACAGCCATAGGCGTAAGTGTAATACGCATCGAGATATACCCCGTTCACCGTCAAGTATGGGAATGATACCTGCAGCTCATCGCTTGTCTTGTTCTGAACATCCATTTTGATGCTGTAATGCTCATACTGTCCCGAACCTTTTTGTGATATGGAATCCGAATTTACTGCAATTCTGACAGCGGCATTTTCAAACAGAACCGTATTGTCCGAGAATGTTGGCATTGTAAAAACACTTTGTTCCGTCTCCTCATAATGAGTTACGGTTTCAGTTGTTTCGCCTTCAACAGTCGTGGGTGAACCACATCCAGACACCATAAGTGCAAGCAAAATGGTAAATGCACTCAAAAAATAGGTCTTTTTCTTCATTGAATCCTCCTGTTCAAATGGTTATTCCTCCGTCCATCATTCATTTTCTCGTGCAAAAATCTGCAGAAAAAAATAACGAAATATGCTGAATTTTTGCGAGAAATATGTTATAATAGACTTATGTAGTTCGCAGGAATTGCCGAATAAATCAAGGAGGATAAGAAATATGGAACCCAAACATTTTTACGATTACATGACCGAAGAACCTGATAATGAAGAAAAAAGTATACAGTATTATGAAAACAAAAAGGAATTAGTTTCCCGAATAGCCTTTCTATGTGGTGTCAGAGATGAATTTTTTGACAAGGAGCGCGACGCATTTCTTCCGGAGGTATATAGGCTTTTCAAAGTAAATGACAGAGCAATGATTATCCGCAGTCTTTGTATGCTCCGTACATCCATCGAAAACAATTTCAAACGGCTTAATGATGCGATGTATAAGGAAGGTCGTTCTTTCTTTGCGCTGACCGAATACTTTTCCAAGGAGGCACTTGCTTTTGTCGAAGACAGAGGGATAAGGCTTCCTACAACGAGCCGGCAACTCACTGATATCCTATGCGAGATAAATCGTAATATCTGTGATAGAATCAACAACTGCCGTAGCCTGTTCCCCACATGGTTCCAATGGGACTATATCCGCGAGCTTTTCATTATGCCTAACGGGCAAAAGAAGGAAGGTACACAGGCCGCCGCTACGCTGTTTTATGAAAACAAATCCTGTTATCCCTTCGGCGTTTACATAAACTGGACTCCCTATGATGTGGGCAACCTGTTCGCAAATGACTATAAATTCGCACAGACTGTTTACGGCTGGCATAACGAACTGTTCCTTGATACGAGTAACCTTTCCGATGTCAGCGACGAAATCAAAAATCGTATCTATCAGTTCCTTGATGATAGCGACAAAACTGTTCTGGTAGTTGACTGCGAAAATGCAGATCCCTACAGCCTTTGCGCCATGTTCAACTGCATTGATGACGAGCAGGCGGACAAAATCGACAAAATTATTCTGTATGATGATCCGCAGGCACCTTCCGGTTGGCGGTTCTTCGAGAAACATGTGAACATCAATCCCGATAAGATCGAACACAATATCATCCAACGCATCCTGAACAACAAATCTCTGCTGGATGTCAAACTTTCTTCCCGTGTCACAAAGGAATACTATAAAAACAATGTGGATTCCTTTATTCTTGTATCGAGTGACTCAGATTTTTGGGGTCTTATTGAAGAAACTCCCGATGCGCATTTTCTCGTTATGATTGAACATCAGAAAACCAGCCGGGAACTGAAAAAAGTGTTGGAGGATAACGGCATCTTCTTCTGCTACACCGATGACTTCTATACCGGCATGGATGACTCCCTGCGCATGCAGGCGATGATTTCCGAATTTAATTCCTTTTTCGAGACTCGTCAGTTCAATGTCAGGGAATTGTTTGACGATGTACTTACTCGTACCCGTGTCGGCATGAGTGATAGCGAAAAGAATCAGTTTTATGAGAAGCATCTGAAAAATCTTCAACTGATCGTCGAAAAGGACGGAAACGTAAAAATAGAACTCAAACGATAATACGATAACTAACCACATAATAAGTGTTTTTTCGACTAAATGGTTGTAAAATCCATGATTGTATGATATAATATGTATCCTGAATTCTATACAGATCATCACAATTCTATATTTTCTGAAGAAGGAGACAAGCTATGTACTGCATGAAATGTGGCCGAGAACTTCCCAAAGATTCTTCACAGTGCCCTTACTGTGATAAGGAGCCTGACATTGAAACAACCAGCGCAACTACTGATGAAGATAAAAATCCTTCTAAATGGTCAAAGGTAAAATCCACTGCTTCTCTCTTTGGCAAAAAAGTATCCGACACAGCCAAGACTGTAGGGAACAAAACCAAAGATACCGCAACAGTCATAGGTAAAAAAACAAAAGATATATCCAAAGAAGCCGGTCATAAAATCGCTGATAGCTTCAATAATTCAAAGGCAAAAATTGAACAGATGCGAGCTGATAAAAAAGCTTCCGAAGATAACAAATCTGCACAAGACAAGATCAAAGACCAAGTTAAACTCGACCAGGCGTTAAAGGACGCTATCGACGCCTATAATGACGAATATACTACTCTCAGCAATTATGGTATGGAACTGTATATTCAACGCGAGCGCGCTGCAGATTTGATTCTGAATATTGAAGATCTGATAAACAGCATTGCCAACCGCCCAAAATCTTTCGATGCGGATATTCAAGAAATTGAAACTAAACGCGAAGAATTCAAAGGAATAAGTGATTACGCTGTTGAAGAATTGGATGCCGCCAAGAAGTCTGCGACAGGGGCAGGCGTAGCAGCCGGTGCAGCAGTAGCAAGCTTAGCACCGACAGCCGCGATGTGGATAGCTACTACTTTTGGAACCGCGTCTACCGGAACTGCAATTTCTGCTTTATCCGGCGCAGCTGCAACCAAAGCAGCTCTGGCATGGTTGGGCGGTGGAGCAATAGCTGCCGGAGGTGGAGGAACCGCGGCCGGTAGTGCATTTCTGGCAATGTGTGGCCCGGTCGGATGGAGTATTGCCGGAGCAACACTTTTGACCTCCGTGGTTTTGTTTGCCGCAAACAAAGCCAAATTAAACAAGCAAAAGAAAGAAGAAACAGAAGCAGTATTAAGCAATACAACCGCGCTCAAAGAAACGAACGCAAAAGTCAGTCTGATTTATAACGAGACACAAGAATTACGTGACAACCTGTCAGAGATGTACAGAAAAGGAATGTCTCTATTCAATAAGGATTTTTCATCTATGTCCGATGATGATAAGCTCATGCTCGGCGCGCTTGTAAATAACACCAAAAGCCTCGCAACCTCTCTGAGCAAAACAGTTTAATGTCGTCTCATCTTTGAGGGCTTATTATGAATACAGAAACGATCATAAAGCAAACACAAGAGCAAGCGGTAGCTTCTTGGGTAAACTACTTAAACCAGATTCGGTTAGACAAACTTGTCGAATCTCTGAAAGCAATAGGACAAGCTCAAGCTGAACAGATTGCTCAACAAGCTACCAATTTTTCAAACGCCTTATCTTCCATTGATAAAGCTTTGGAGGATGTCAACCACATTATCGAAACCAATCGTGGTGGAGAAAAAGGCTTACACGGGTACATTTCCGAATCAGCACAAGTTGGTGTAGGTAATGCCCGGAGCCAGATTTTCGGTGGAAAAGCAATCTTTGAATGGGTAGACAACAATGGTCAATGGGACATTACCAGAAAAATCGCAGAGAACGGCATCAATACGCCAATTCAAATGAAGTTTGTTCAAAGCAATCTGTCGCTTGGAGCTTTACTGGAACATTTGGAAAAATACCCTGACTCCTTAGAATTAGGCGGGAAGTATCAGATACCTAAAGATTTTTATGACAAAATCCAAACATACATAAATACTCCTGCAAGTGTCGCCAATAAGCTCCCCACTTCTAATGGTGAGTTCAATTTGGCAGAATGGAAATATGTTCACGAATTCGTGAAAGCAAATAAGATCCCTCTGGATCGAATCGAGCCGTCTGACTTAACATATCGGGAAGTCCAACGTGGCATGATTCACAATACCTTAGCTCATGAAAAAGAGAACATTTCTACCATAAACGACCAGCAAAATCAAAAAATCAAGGAAGAAGCCGACGCACAATCAAAAGTGGCTTACGAACATGCCAAGCCGTCCTTGAAAGAAGGTGCTAAAGCGACCGCAGTGTCTGCAGTTGTTGAGGGAACCACCTCGTTCTGTACAGCAGTAATCAAAAAAAGGAAAACAGGAAAGCAGCTGAAAGATTTTTCTGCAGAAGATTGGAAAGAAATCGGTGGAGAATCTGCTGTAGGCACTGTCAAAGGTGGAATCAGAGGAGCGAGTATATATGCATTAACGAATTATACCGCAACTCCAGCTGCTGTTGCCAGCTCTCTTGTTACAGCGACTTTTGGTGTAGCTGAGCAGGTGAATCAATTCCGTCGAGGTTCAATTACAGAAGTCCAGCTAATTGAAAACTCTGAAGTTCTTTGTTTGGATACCGCTGTAAGTGCGTTTTCTTCGATGATTGGGCAAATCGCCATTCCTGTTCCAATATTAGGAGCTGTAATAGGAAATGCAGTCGGAACTATGATGTATCAAATAGCCAAAGACTCGTTTACTAAAAAGGAACAGGATATTCTGCACTCGTATCTCGATGATATATCGAAGCACGCAGAAAAGCTGGATGCTGAATACAAGCAGTATATTGTAACGATAAATGAGGAATTTATGATGTTCCTTGCTCTTGTTCATAATGCTTTTTCCCCAGACTATGAAAAGGCATTCAATGGTTCAATCGAACTTTGTAAATCCTTAGGCGTTGATGAAAGCGAGATTTTGAATTCCATGGATGATATAGAGAGTTTCTTTCTTGATTGACTCTCAAGACTATACTATTATGTATCAGGGGGCATCTGCGATTATGCTAACGGAGGGCGATAATGAAAAAGGTTTCATTCTTAGTTGGTGCAGGGTGTGAAGGGCAAGGACAGTTATATTTACCATCAGGTAGAGACTTCAAAAGAGATACTATAGTTGCTAACCAAATCACCATCTTAATCAATGCAATTAATCCTCAAGGCATCTTATCTATACGAAATGGTACTATACTCGCACACAACAGTCATAGTATTCTGTACCAGACAATAACAGAATATCCCAACATCTTTTCTTTTTCTGGCCAAGATGAAGAGGTCGTTAAAAATTATTGTCAACTTGTCCAGAAAACAAAGTCATACCCTGATGCTGAAGCTGAACATATAAGAAAAGATTTCGCACGCATCTACACCAATCTATACAAAGAAATTAAAAACTATAACGTAGCCAACGATCTATTAAGTAAAAACGCTCAAGCATTTTTAATACATGCATGTTTTTATTCTTTCGTAGATTCGCTGTTTAATCACCTACGAAAACCTGATTGCTATCACAATGAGATTTCAAGAGTCATAAAACTCTATTTTGCAGCCTACCAAAGCATCCTAACTGCTCTTTTGCAAAATAGTGGATTATCAGACGAATATAATCAGATGATTTCAGGTCAACAATCAATTTTCGACAAAAGGAGAAGACTTGGAGAACTAATAAGTATTTCCCAAGATATAATTTTCCAAAAACACGCAACTGACGGCACTCTGTATTACAATGTGATCCGTGATTTAAGTAAAAACCCCAATTTGCAATTGTCAATACTTACAACCAATTACACTGATTTTGCTCAGAAATTCACAGGGATAAGCGACTCAAATGTAGCCTATATACATGGCAAAATGAATCTGTTTGAGAATGTGAAGACAAAGCAAATCGGTCGCATTGAATCCTTCAAGTCCGACGAATACATTTTCCCCTTTATTTTCGTACAAAGCGGAGTTAAGCCCATCATTAACTCTTTTCAGATTAATGAATTTAATAAGGCTACACAAATGATTATGGATTCTGATGAATTGTTTTTGATTGGTTACGGGATCAACACTGATGATGAGCATATTTCCAATCTGCTCAGGGAGCGACTGCACAACAATCGAAAGATCACATGCTTTCTTTATAACAATACAGATGAAGAACGCACCAACATTCAAAAAGAATTATTTTATGCGGGAGACAAACTTGTATTTTGTCCATCCACTCAATTCAAAAATATCTTATCAGCCTTATAATCTTAACAACGGCGGTTGCCCTTGTTCTATACGTTATGTACCCGGAGCCGTAAAAAAGTCAAAAAATGAGCGGATGCGTGGGGTCGAGGGGTCGCAGT